>ENA-UENV01000540-UENV01000540.1-marine-metagenome-genome-assembly--contig:-NODE-540-length-9813-cov-2.809407_pt1 | contig 9813 bp, 10 predicted proteins | sample MGYA00237878_ERZ529328 | MGnify/ENA primary metagenome ERZ529328 (study PRJEB26372, sample SAMN05368348) | marine metagenome | biome: cultured habitat; feature: ocean water; material: water; isolation... | reverse complement strand
GCGCAAGCAATACCCGGGACACTGGCTTACCCCAAACCATAGGCAGATCTATATCATGGCTGTAGGACAATTCTTTTATTGATCACTTCCGAACCAAACTTCAGTTGCACCAAGTAGATACCGGCAGGAAGCTGCCCACCTGTGCTTGTACTTCCATCCCACTCTAGGCTATGCTGCCCCGCATCCTGTTCTCCTTGAAACAGTCGGCTGATTTGGCGGCCGTTCATATCATAGATATTAATGGCTACCTCCGCACGATCAGCGATCGCATATTGGATCGTCGTACGAATGGAGAATGGATTAGGGAATACCTCCATCGATCCGGTGGTATTCATTGGATTCAATTCCTGCTTGTCCAAAATCGGCATGGACAAGGAGGAGCCAGAAGGTGCTTGGATAATAGTCTCTACACTGCCGCATTGCAGCGTAGCTGTATACGCGCTGGATGCCTGATTCCCTGAAACGTCACTTGCTGTACTAATTAAGCTAATGGAGTTGCCAAGAACCTCGATCAATGCTCCTGAACTTGCAAACTTATAAACCCATTCATCAGGATCCTCAGGCTGGGTCAACTTCAAGGCTTGACCTACATCTACAGGCACCCCACCCTCAGCAGTGATTTCTTGCCACCATGCCTCCGCCCCTCCATTTCCAGGGGCTTCTACCGTGATCTTATTATCAGCTAGATTGAACTTCAGTTTCCATTTATTCTTTTTTCTGAACCTGATACTGGGATCGGTCATTCCGAGAACAGCAATATAAGAGCGTTCACTTTCCACAGTGCAATTGTCGGAAGCCATTCTATCTACCTCATAAAGGTCGGTATCTTCATCCTCTCCACAACCCAAGAAGAATAAATCAGATGACACTATGGGTGCCACATTATCTTCTACGGTGACGGTAGCCGAACAGGAGCTGCTGTTACCACTAGGATCGGTTACCGTTAATTCAATCGCATTATCCCGCAGGTCAGAACAGGCAAAACCAGAACGATCAAGAGATAGATCGGCAATATCACAATTGTCATTCGAACCATTATCAATGTCACGAGCCGCGATAGCGCCCAACCCAGATTCATCTAATTGGACCGTCACATCCTGGCAAACGGCCTGCGGAGACGAATCGTCAACAATGGTTACCGTCGCGGCACAACTACTTTGATTGCCGGAAAAATCTCGTTCAGTTAAATTGATCGGCACAGCAGTACCAACTGCGGTGCACATGAGATCATATATAGGGTAAGGCCGAGGTTCCAAACCACAGTTATCGGACATATCTTCAATCACAATGTTGGAGCGAAAAGAAGCAAATCCGTTTTGATCAATACTCACCGTCACATCCTTGCATTGAAGAACCGGGGCAATAACATCCACTACCTTGACTCTAGCCTTACAGCTTCCGGTATTACCATTCAAATCCGTTACGCTTAAATGAACCGTGTTATCTCCCAGATGGGAACAATCAAAGCTGGAAATATCTAGTGACATATTCGCTAGTCCACAAGCATCACTAGAGCCGTTATCTATTGCGGCAGCAGTAAGACTTCCATTTCCCGTTTCATCTAGTTGGATCGTCACATGCTGGCAAAGCGCCTGCGGAGCAATATTATCTTCTACTGTGACGGTAGCTGAACAGGAACTGCTGTTACCACTCGGATCCGTTACCGTCAATTCAACCGTATTTTCTCCAAGATCATCGCAGTCAAAACTGGATGTATTCAAAGATAAATTCGCTAGCCCACAGGCATCGTTAGAGCCATTATCAATAGCGGCAGCAGTAATAGAACCCACTCCAAGTTCATCCAACTGAATGGTAGCATCCTGGCAAAGGGCCTGCGGAGCTCTATCATCAACGATGGTGACCCTACCGACACAACTGCTTTGATTGCCAGAATTATCCAGCACTCTGATCGTGATCGGCCTGACGGATCCAACGTGATCGCAATTGACATTAAAAACACCCACAGGCAAAGGTGAAACACTACAGTTGTCTGAAACTTTATCCACTACAATGCCGGGGAAATAAGAAGCAAAGCCATTACTATTTAACGCTACCGTCACATCCCTACATATGAGTATCGGTGCAGTATTATCTACCACTCTAACCCTAGCCGTACAAACACTGGTATTACCACTTAGGTCCGTAGCACTTAACTCAACTGTGTTGAACCGCCAGGCCAGTCAAAACCTGCACTAGGGCGTGCAGCGCCGCCGCCACCACCAGCAACAACCAGCATTCTCCAGTTCACGCCGAATTCATCTGCTCCGGGCGGTAAATAAAAAATCGCTGAGGATCCTCCACCACCACCAAAGAATGCACCAGGTGCTCCACAGGCTTGAGACCAACCTGCGCCTCTACCACCAATAAATGTTCTTAACCTGGAACCTGGCGGTATCTGCCGAGGGCCATTACCTACCTCAAAGGTGACATCTATGAGGGCACCTTGACCTCCCTTAATAGTCGTGTCATCGCAGAATATACCAGAGAAGCGTACTTGCCCTCCGTCTCCACCACGAACACTTATTTCCACAGAACCTGCATCCGCAGGGATGACGTGATCAAGTGAAGTTCCGTCTAGGATAGTAACGGGTACCCCGTTTACCAAATTGATGTTTTGCCCAATACCTAGGATAGGTAGGAAGCAAGACAGTAATATTAAAATCTTGGCTTTTCTCATGGTAAAAATCATGTTTGAGTCTGAAAAATTATTTGGCTAATCGGAACAGATTAGAATAGTTTACTTAATGAATCATCGACTAGTAATCTGCTCTGGTACAAAGGTGAGATATGCCAAATTCAGAGCCTTAACCTATATACGCATCCTGTTAACTTATATGCGCAAATCCCCTATTTTAGGGGTGTTTAGAAGAGCCTCTTTACATGATTTTAGCTATGGGCAGAACATTTTTTGACTAAAAGAAGGTGGAAACTCCAAGGATAGATAAGCATCAAATAATGGCTAATGCTACTTCCTTTCAAAGGAGAATTACATAATATAGAAGTTGGGAATATATTAGACTGGGCATATACCTTACAGTCGAAGTGCAAGCAGCTGTTTCCTTACTGTCAACCCAAGCTCTTGCAGAATAATGTAAAGGAGAATAGTTTATTTCTGGATCAGACGCTGTAAGTAGTCTTGGTAGGATCCATCCCGAAAGGTCTTGGACAGTTGGCGGCTTTCAACAAATTCTCCGTTCTTGAATTGATAGGTCTTCACATCAACCTCCACCTCCTCCATCTCTGCTATAACCGCTGTGACGATCTCCCCGTCTGCCTTGATGTAGTTCTGCGTTGAAGCAAAGCCAGTCCCGCCTATATCTAGTGGTAAATGGGTTGCGATTTTCCCAAAATCGTCGAAGATAACCAAAGCCATTTGATCATAATCATCCACTTCGGAGTCCGTTGGATAAGCGTAGTACAGCAAAGCCATTTTTTGCCCAAAGTATTGGATTTGAGCAAGCGCTCGCACCTCTTTTATTTCCATTGGACTAGACAGCTTGGGCGCCAAGTCAAAATTAATCTTCTGTCCAGAATAATCTGCTAGAAGGGTTTTGTCTAGGCGAACTGGAAATGGTAAAGTTGGTAGGCTGTCCAACAGTTGCTCGATAGTAAAGTCAGGTTTAGTATTCTCTGTTTCGACCATCTCCTTTGGTTTTTCTGAGCTTTGACAAGCGATCAATAGTAAAAGTCCCAATAAGGGTGCGAATGTTTTCATAGATATTTGGGTTTAGCATTTAGCAGCCAGCTCAATAATTTGGGTGAATGTGAACCTCCAAAGCCCTTACAGTGTGTTATACATATGTCCATTTTAGAAAAAATCCAACAAATCCCGCAAGGGTACTCGGAGGTGGAATATGAGGGCAAAAAATATGGCCTCAGCCGATCCGATTTCAATAGGGGTAAAAGCATTAAAGTCTTTGCCGAAGAATTGGGCGGCAAAGACTTTATCAGTTTCAATTACTATCTCACCTCGGGAGAACATCAGTTGAAGCCTTGTGAAATGCCGCCCGAGAAAGTTCGACATTTCCTTTTCCATTTCGAACCATTGGAGATCTCCTAAAGGTTTTAACCTACTCCTCTCCTGCCCAGTAATCCAGTACTAAAACATCTTCTAGATGCGGCTTAAGCACATCTCCAAATGCCTTATGATCAGGGTGAGGTAGATAAACGGCTCGATCTTCTTCGCTGTCAAAAGTTAGGAAAAAGCAATGGGTGAAACCTTTGTCCAAGCCTTCTGGACTGTTGTTGGTTCCCCATTCATAGCCTTTGATTTCTGGAATTTTGCCTGGCAAGGCAGAAAAAGCAGCTTCTACGCTTTGGATATCCGCTTCCGTGGAGCTTTCCTTGAATTTGAAGAGAACCACGTGTCGCAATTGCTTTGTGGGGGCTTCCTGGACTACCTCTTTCTCTACCACCTTTTCTTCCTCAACTGTTTCCGTACAACTGCTCAACAATCCAAAGGCAAGAAATACCAAAAGTAAGTTTTTCATCTATTCAATCTATTTTATGCACATGATTAAGTGTAATTCACAGCCTTGGGATGGAACCTATTTCCAAGCGAGGCCGTTATTGGCGATAGAAAAATAGCATAAACTCTTGATAAAGCATGCAAAGCCCTACACTATCCTCTCCTAGACTGCATTTGACTCCCTTCTCCAAAGAGGAACTAGCACTTTTTCATCAAATGAATACCTCCCCTTTTGTTCGCCAGTACTTATGGGATGATGAGATTATCCCCCTTGAACTGGCAGAGCAGATTCTCGATCAGAACACACGACATTTTCAAGACGATCAATTTGGTCTATGGAAGATTACTAGTAAAGGAACTGATAACTTCATTGGTTATGCTGGCTTGTGGTTTTTTTTCGAAGAATCGCAGCCCCAACTCATTTATGCCCTCCATCCGGAAGCAGCTGGGAATGGTTATGCTACGGAAGCTGCTCGCCTAGTGATCGACTATGCCTTCCATGAATTAGGTTTTGAATATTTGCTGGCCGCAACAGACAAGCCTCATTTGGCCTCCCAGGCAGTAGCTCGACGCCTAGGCATGCAACAAAATCGAATTGAATCTATGGATGGTAAAGTCACTGTTTTCTTTAGATTGGAAAAAAAATCATAAGTTGGCGCAAGTTCTACCTAAGAAAAGCATCTATACCTTCAAGAACGAACCATTAGCAAATGCCTCTGGTACGTTTTTTGTACGCTGATTCAATATTTCGCTCGACAAAATTATACGCAGACTAAATCTTGAGCGAACCTACCCGAAACCACCTCCTACCTACTCTCCCCGGAGTTGCCAAACTCGCTACGCATCATTTAAATTTAAAACTCGGAACATGAGCTGTAACATGCTGCTTAGACTATGCTATTTATCATTCCTTTTAATTTTTACTGCTTGTACCAATGACCCCATTGAAGTAGATGATAACAATGGTAATGAAGACAACAATCCACCAGCACCGGATCCGATTTCGGCTATTGAGAGCACCTTTCAAGGAGCCATCGACCTCGACAACTTGTACAATTATGCTCAGCAAGGGATTCCCAATTACATTACCCAGGATAATACCCGGAACAATCCTATTACCAACCTGGGTGCTACACTCGGAAGAGTGCTATTCTACGATGTCAATTTATCTGTTGACAATACCATTGCCTGCGCTTCTTGCCATCAGCAGGAAACAGCATTTGGAGATGTAGATGCTTTAAGTACCGGCGTGAATGGCGTAACCGGTCGGCACTCCATGCGACTAGTCAATTCTCGATTTGCTGAGGAGGTACGTTTCTTCTGGGATGAACGAGCCAATAATCTGGAAAATCAAACGACACAACCCATCCAAGATCATATTGAAATGGGCTTTAGTGGACAAAATGGTGAACCTGGCTTAGCAGATCTTTTTCAAAAACTAGGCGAAAAGGAATATTACCAGGAGTTATTTACTGCAGTCTATGGAGATACTGAGATTACAGAGGAGCGCATGCAGGAGTCTATGGCGCAATTTATTCGAAGTATCCAATCTTTCGACACCAAGTACGATCAAGGGCGCGCCAGTGCTCCAAATAACAATGCCAATTTCAATAATTTTACTGAAGCTGAAAATCGTGGCAAGCGACTCTTCATGGCACCTCCACAAATGCAGGGAATCAGTGGACGTACTGGCGGTGGTTTAGGGTGTAATATCTGTCATCGCGCTCCTGAGTTTGATATCGACCCCAGGTCACGCAACAATGGCGTCATCACTAATCGACTAGATCCCAATCAGCCAGATTTCGACGTGACTCGCTCTCCCAGCTTACGTGACCTCTTCAATCCACAGGGCGAATTGAATGGTCCCTTGATGCACGATGGCTTATTCACCACCATCGATCAAGTGATCGATCACTATAATGAAATTGAAGGAGCTGGAAACCCAAACCTGGACCCAAGACTAGGTCGTGGAATGATGGGCCCCGGACAAGGCGGAGGAGCCGGGCAACGACTCAATATTACGATGCAGGAGCGTGCCGATCTCATTGCCTTCTTGATGACCCTAAGCGGCCAGAATATCTATTTTGATGAGAAATGGAGTAATCCATTTCAGTAGGGAGGGGAGATGCAGACATCGGAAGTCTTGAAGACTTCCGATGTCTGCAATGGCTGGGACTTCAGCAGTTGCTGGCCTTATCCATTTTAGTGGGGAAGTGTTGCAAAATCCGTTAAAAACGATACCCTGTTTGAGCTTCGCCGCACTTAGCATGGAAAACCGTTGGTACATATATGCTATCATACGTAGAACCTGAAGATCAAAGCGAGTTTGTAGCGTTTAGGAATTTGTGGCAATTCAACACCTTAAGAAATGAATACAGCCATGATTTCCCCGACGATTTGGTCAGGACAGGTTTGGTCCCTTTTATCAGAAAAAAGGACGAAATAAACTGGGAGAGATCTTGGCCTACCCTTGCTAGTAGAAGCGATTCAAGAAATCGGAAGTCTTGCAGGCTTCCGATTTCCACGTGGCCCACTAGGCCCTTTTCCACTTTATATTACAACCCGCACTTGGATATTGCTTATCAGTTACATCCCCACCACTAAGTACTGCATCCAAGGCAGCACGTAGGTCTACTCCAGTCAATGGGTTGCCGGAATTGGGGCGAGAACTATCTAAGCGACCTCGATAAACGAGCTTCTTCTCTCCATCAAAGATGTAGAAATCAGGTGTACAAGCCGCATCATAAGCTTTGGCTACGTCCTGGCTTTCATCGTATAGATAAGGGAAGTTATAGCCTACCGTCGCCGCGTGCGTTTTCATCAATTCTGGACCATCTTGTGGATAATTTACTACATCATTTGAGCTGATCCCTACAAAACCTACGCCCTTCGATTCGTAATCTTCTACGAGTCGGACGATTTCCTCGTTCACATGAATTACATAAGGACAGTGATTGCAAAGAAACATAACCACTGAGGCCCTTTCTCCTACCACATCTTCAAGACTTACATCCTTATCGCTAACCGTGTCTGGCAAAGTAAAAGCAGGGGCTACCGTTCCAAGTGGCAGCATATTAGATTCCGTTAAAGCCATGGCTTATTTTTATTTTTTTAAAAGTAATGGTCAAAATGGCTCGCAAAGGTAACTAAGATGCCTTCATTATGAAAGACAATAGAAAAGCTTGATCAGCGATTAATAACTAATTTTCGCACAGATCGACCTTCATTACTCTCCCAAGAGAGCAGATATATTCCAGCAGAAAGAGCTCCGGTTTCAATCGGTAATTGATGCGCTCCCTTGCCAAGTTGTCCTTCAAAGATGGTACGGATCTTTTTACCATTTACATCCAATAAGGTAACCCGGCTATAAGTGGATTGTTCGATCACAGCACTAATCAAGCCGATATCTTGCATAGGGTTCGGAATAACTTTCCAATCCAGTTTTTCTTTGCCCACATCTTCTGAATTCAATATCACCATTTCAGGCAGTCTTCCATCTCGCGTATTACTTCCTTTATAGGTCCCCCATAAAACATCTTCCGTAGCTATCGGTACATTAAGGTCATAGACATTCAAAAAGACAGAATCAACTCCTGCTCCAAAAGTTTGAGTATAGGTTAAGGCGATGAGATCCATTTTTCCATCACCATTGACGTCTCCAAAGTTTGCTCCATTCATGAAGGTCCACCCTTTTGGGCGAATTGGAAAATTCGCCACCTCCGTTTGCCCATCCATTTCATAAGCATTAATAAACCCATTCCCCTCTGCATCAATTGTATTGGAACCAAAAACCAATTCGAATTCATCATCATTGTCCACATCAGCAACGGTAATAATGCCTTCGAGCCCTCCATTCTTACGGATCGGAAAGCCAGGCAGGGCAGTTCCTCCTCCATCCCATCCAAACAGGACGTCCTTGTTTTCCTCATCACCGATTGGTCGACTCATAAAAATCTGGTGGCCTCCATCCAATGGAAGGACGGTAGGTGTATTAAACGTCCAGGAATCTTCGGCTATTGGCTTTGGCCAGCCGGGATAGTTAGTTCCATCGCCTTCCATCACGTAAAACTCTGGTTTTGGGTCCATATTATCTCCATGGGTTGCCCCTATGATCTCCAATGCCTGATCATCGTTTAAGTCAACAAGGATAGGAGATTGGAAGCTATATCTTCGTTCTGGATGCGTCTTGATTGGGAACCCAGCTTCTAGTTGTCCATTGGCTTGAATCACGTATCGACTTTCTGTTGAATTGACCACTACTTCTACCGCATTATCTCCATCCACATCTCCTACGGAAGGAGTCACTGCGGGGGTAGCATCCAGGGTTACAGGCCAACTTCCCCCAAAGGAAGAGCCATCAAACTGAACCGCATGAATTCTGCCACTCGGACTCCGCCGTTCTACAAAAATGATCTCTAGTTGATTGTCATCATTTAAATCTGCTAAAGCTGCCGCAGTCAGTATCCAATTGCCATCGAAGTTGAGCGGCCAGCCAGTTTGGGTATTACCTTCCTTATCCAAGAGGTAGATTCTACCTGTACCGTTGATACTACCCGTGGTTTGTACGATATCTAGCTCCCCATCATCATTGATATCAGCTACGGATGGAGGATAGACGATGAATCCGCTCAAGGTCTTCTCCCACAAGAGTCCTTCATCCGTATAGGCACGCAAGCGATTATCGAATCCCAATAGGATATCATCCTTTTGATCACCATTTAGATCTACCACGGTTACATTCCGAAAGTTTTTGAAATTTGGATTAGCCCTCCCCCCGAAAGGGAAACCAGATAATTGATTGAAACCGGCCCCGTCGCGTTCTTCGAGAATCGAGTTCGGTATAAATTCTTCGGTTGTTATCGTGTAATCTTCGTGTACGCTAGCTTTTTGCCAGTTCTGGCCAAGGAGGGAAACACTAGAAAAAGTCAGAAAGAGTAGAATTAAGTGTAGGTTTTTCATGTACAAGATTTAAGTTTTTGGATCCGAGAAAATGGCTTGAGGCGCCTGTAAATATCTCTCGAATTTATTGGTAAGCGATTGGCTTTTTATGCCTACTTATTAAAGATAAACAAATTAATTTTTAATCTTTGCGACCCAAAATAATCGCTCTCTCTTAGACGTTTATTTTGCATACTTATCTACAGCAACACTCCAAAACTTCCCTATAATCCCGAAGACTGCTGCTTTTCGGCTCGTCTTTTCTTTTCAACATACACCCTTCGGAAATGTGAGAAAACGAATTATTAATTCCTAATTCGAGCTAATGAAATTATTGTTACCTATTGTCTTTTTCTCGCTTTTTTTACCCCTTAGCCTTTTGAGTCAGTTTAGTGGAAACGCGCCTT
>ENA-UENV01000521-UENV01000521.1-marine-metagenome-genome-assembly--contig:-NODE-521-length-10048-cov-2.998003_pt1 | contig 10048 bp, 8 predicted proteins | sample MGYA00237878_ERZ529328 | MGnify/ENA primary metagenome ERZ529328 (study PRJEB26372, sample SAMN05368348) | marine metagenome | biome: cultured habitat; feature: ocean water; material: water; isolation... | reverse complement strand
TCGAAATTCACTACCTAAAATTTCACGACTACTGTTGTCACACTACTTAATGATTCCCAAAATTTGGTTTCTACCACCTGCTTACGACCTCCCTTTGTGTCTCAGGATTTAGGTCATCATTTGGATCAATAGCTATATTCTCATCTGCTTTTACAGATATCGGAATACCAGCCTCCTTAATACAAAGGTCAATATTGTTTTCGTTGTCGTCTAGATCTGCGAGCTGGAAAGGGTTGACCACAATGGTATCATTTTCGACTACTAGCGTTACATAAAAGTGTTTAAGTTCAGCAGTGCCCAGTTCTTTTCCTTCTGCCGATCGAACACCGCCAGACCATACCGCTCTTACCACTACCTGCGTTTCAGACTTCGGGCAATCGCATCCTCCACCCTTTTCCACATAAGGATAATCATCGTCGATCTTAAAGTACTCTGCATAGCTTATAAAGGGGCCTTCCTTCAAAGGCGTAACGGCAATCTTCTGTCCTTTTAATTCCTGCCCATCTCGAGTCTTCAACTCCCCTACAATTTCCACCTCAGCGGGCTCATTATCGGGAGACTCGCCGTATCCACCGATCAATAAAATTGTCCTTAACTCGAATTCTTCGACAGCAGGCTTATAAGATACAAATTCTACAGTTCGAATATCACCTTGCTGAGTTTTCACTTGAAAATCTGAGGCATCCAAGGTCTCGGGGTCAATTTCGTGGGAAAAGACGATAGGCATACCGTCTTTTCCCGGGGCCTTCCTCCAAATCAGCCTGGCACGCTGAGTTAGGCCATCATCTAAGCCAAAAAAGGCCGAAAGCATTTTCGCCTTTCGCGTCTTATCAACAGGAGGAATAGTATCCGATAAAATATAATCAGGCACCTGTCCGCAGCCGACGAGCGTGACGGCTAAAGTGAAGAGAATGGGTCGTAGTTTCTTTACAATCATTTTGAAGTTTTTTGAGTGAAGTTTATTGGTAAATTAAATAGAGTGAAACCTTTACATTAAAGTATGATCAAGCGTGATCGACCAGCGGTCGGGCATATTTATAGACATCCCAACTATTTGTCACCTATCTAAAGCAACAGCACTAAAATACTAATTTGCTTGTTTTTCTAGCACTAAAATACTAATTTACTGCGATGAAATTGAAAGAGAAGATCCTAGTCAAGGCTGTTGAGTTGTTTAATGAGCGAGGAATAGCCTCTACATCTCCCAATCAAATAGCAGCTGCCCTGAACATCAGCTCGGGTAATTTGACCTATCATTTTAAGACCAAAGCTATCCTCATCAAAGAGGTGTATGAGAAAATGCATGCTGAATCGGAAGATTTCATTAAGCTAAGCGGCTACTTGACGCTCAATGACTTCAGGAAAATCATGGGCTCTTTTAAGGCTTTCATGCAAAAGCATAATTTCTTCTTTCAAGACCTTTTCTTCATCCTCTACAATTATCCGGAGGTGGGCAAATTGTACGAAGGGAGCAACTTAATGCGCTTAAAGCAAGGGAAATTACTTTTTGAGCATTATGTAGAAACGGGAAGGATGATCCCAGAAGAAGAAGGCATCAATTATGATTATTTGACCCACAATGTGTGGATGGTGGGTGCCTTTTGGAATTTGCAAAGTAAAATCTATACCCCTGGAGCAATCTTCCAAAAGCCAATGGATTTAGTGGATATGACTTGGTATATGATTTTGCCATACTTAACTGAAAAGGGTAAGGAAGAATATGAGCAGATTAGTAGATTTCTAGAAAAGCAAAGTACCTCATAGAAGGAGTTTAGCCAACCAATAGGAGCTTGAGTTTCTCTTATACACTCTACGGAAAGGTGGCTTCTGGAGACCCAAAATTTTCTAAGGTGCTTAGGATCTATTTGACAAAATACATTTCCATTTCTCCTTTTCCCTTGGCATGAATTTTCCCTCTGTAGTCGTAATCGATATCATCCTTGACCAGCTGAAGCGTCGGTCCAGAAATATTGATTTTGCCAGCTTCGCCTGATGACTCCATTCTACTTGCCGTGTTAATGGTATCTCCAAAAAGATCATAGCTGAATTTCTTCTTTCCCACTACTCCAGCCACTATCGGTCCAGAATGTATCCCAACCCGCATGCTCCACTTTATTTCATGATGCTTATTTCTTTCCTCCAGGTAGGATAACATCTCCTTTGCGGCTGTGATACAATTAATGGCATGTTGTGTAATCTCTTCTTCCAGGCCACTTGCCGCCACATAGGCATCACCAATTGTTTCAATTTTCTCAACTCCAGCCTCCTCTACGATTTCATCAAATCGCCCAAAAATGTCATTGAGTTCATTGACCAAGGTGATGGCGGGGATACTAGCTACTAGCTCGGTAAAGCCTTTGAAGTCCGTAAAAAGGATTGTTACACTCTTGTGCCTTTTGGGTACTGTTTTACCGGTTTCCTTTAGGTCTTTCGCCACATTTACTGGAAGAATATTGTGTAAGAGGTCATCTGATCTTTTTTGCTCCGCCTGCAAAGACTTCTCAGACCTATCAATCAGGACAGACAAAGTCCAGGCAATGGTGAGGCAAATCAATCCTGTCGTACTGATGTTAACCATTTGCAGGAAATATGGGTCCATGACTTCATAGTGCGCATTGATGCTGGATTGCAAGACTACCGATAAGATCAAGGTCAATACCCCCAGAATACTGAAACCAACCGCCAATTTCCTCGCCTTTTGGGGGAAAGTCATATAGGGCGTGATGATGATAATGTAAAAAATAACATAAACGCCTGATGCATACCCCAACAAATAAAGGAATAAGATAGCTCCAATATAGGCCGTAGCCGTGAACCAAGTTGATGCCAGTACTCGCCAACCTTTGCTATTGAAATATAGAACGAATGAAAACATCAACGCCAGCAATCCATTGCTTCCGTAAACTATCGGAGTGTCGGTAAGCGTAAGAGCAGTAATCATCCATGTTAACATGAACAATACACCGAGGACAGAAGCAATATTGGTTACTTGCAGATATCTATTCTCAGTGACAGAAAACTCCTTATTGGCACCAATATCAACTATTCTCTGGAACATTGTAGCTTTGCTTTTACTATTATCAAACTATAGAGGCTGCTTATTTTTCGCTGGGTGATTAGCTAAGGATAATGAATACTTACTCTTTGATGAATGCTAACTGCTAGCTTTGAGGCAAAAAAGAGTTATCCACTTTTTCTTTTTAATGCAGGTACAATGAAGTCTCGTAGTAGCTCAATAGTCTCGTAATTTTCTCCTACGTAAACCACGACCGAGTTTAGTTCAGGTAATACAGCCACTATTTTTGTTGATGGAGGATAACTACCTCGAAACAAGTAACACTCCGTTCCCATATTTTTTGGAATCCAGACCTGGTATCCGTAGTCGTATTTACTATTTGCCTCCACATGTATGCTCGACATTTTCGACACCCATTGTTTGGAGACAAGCTGCAAATCTTCCCACTTCCCTTTTTTGAGCAATAGGTAACCCAATTTGGCCATATCCTGCATTTTCAGATGGAGCCCCCACCCTGCTTTAGGTACACCTTTTGAGGTGCTATCCCATTGGAATGCTGAAATACCTAGGGGATCGAATAAGTTCTCTTTAGCAAAGGCCATTAATCCATCTTCCGTTTGCTTGTGAAGGAGAGTAGATATGACTTGGGTACCTCCACTATTGTAATGGAAGTTTTCTCCAGGTGTTCCGATTACCTCACGCTCGAACACATACTTCGCCCAATCATTAGTATTAGACATCTGAATCACGTCGGTGGCATCAATCCCCCCCTTCCATTCCAAGCCACTACTCATCGACAGAAAATGCTTGACCTTTATTTTCTGAATTGGCGAATCATGGGAAGCATACTCAGGGAAATATTCAATGACTGCCGTATTTTCATGCAGAGCGGTCTGCTCTTTGAATACAGCACCGAATAGCATTGAAACAACTGTCTTGGTACAAGAATTTACATGTATTAAGCTATCCTTACCATACGGTTCTTGGTAGTGCTCAAAGGTGATTTTTCCATCCTTTACCATCAGCAATGAATATCTTCCTGGAAAGGAGTCCAGTACAGGCTTGAACAGAGCGGCATTGCTCATGGTATCGTATCCCCATGCTAGAGTTGGCCAATTGTCCGAAGTTTCCTTAACAGTGGTGGATAATTTTTCCGTGTCATTTTCGCTCGAGCAGGAAATGATAAATAAGGTAACTACAATAATCCAAGTCGGGTGTCTCATCGATATTCTCTTGCGGATAGTAATAGGGACTTTACAAACAAAACTAGTGGATCATCCCACATTCTATTTCTAAATATCCAAAAACTAAGGGACTTAGTAGATGTTTAACGATTGCTTTTGAAGAAGAAAATTCCATTATCTAAAATTGTCAAATTACTTAGGATATAATCCAGATGGCAAGCTACAGAAAACAAAGTGGAGGCGCAGCGATCCATCTTGACCACTGCGCCTCCTCACTTTTCTCCATCTCTGATCCAAGCTATCCTATCAATCTGACAAAGACATCCAAGCCCCACTATCCCGCAGCATATTATCAATCCATTGCCTCACTGTAGTCCCGCCGATGGCATAATCGAAGTCTGATATGATAAAAGTATGCTCATCGCCATTAGCGATTAAACTTTGAAAACGTTCCGGATATGCCGTGTTGAGCTCTGATGCCGCTTCGATCAGTTGCGACTCAAAGGCCTCTCCCCCACCCGTTATGATGGCAGCAAAAGTTGCATCTTGTTTTGAGCTGATATAGGCCATTCGAATATTAGGATCTTGGGTTAGTTGATATTTATGAAAATTCGTCAGGTTCCCATCTGCTCCGACGCAATCGGAACAACTTGTAGGAATAAAGGACCGAGCATTCCAATAATCAAAGAGCGATTCCATTCCTCCAGGATTGGCGATACCCTGCCCTGAGTCATTTATCACCTCAATTTTCACATCGGGATAAAGCTTTCTCACTAAGGGCAAAGCTGCATGTACAGCAAATCCGCCGGCACTATTCCCTGCCAATACGATTCTATCTGGGGCAGGATAGGTTTGGGCAATTACATCCAGTGAAGCGGATAAGTTCTTGGCACCTGTAAAGAAGCGATCAGTAACGCCATCCCCATCACTATCCACCTCATTATCTCCCATCATCCCGGATCCATCACAGTAAGGCACATAACCCACATTGTAAGTAGCGGTAGGGTTTTGTGGATCTGAAGGACTCAAAATGCCAAAGGGAAGAAAGGGAATACCTGTTTCAACCGCATCACAAGCTCCTGGACTACAAAAACCTCCGCCTTGCAGAAAAATCAGGAGGCTGTTAGTCGTACCATTTCTTGTAAACATAGAGAATTCATTGCCTGTATAGCAAATCGGGGCTTCAATACCACTGAAGCTATGTTCAACTACTCCAGGTGATACTATTGCTGATGAAGTGGGTGTAAAGACCCCGAGGTATCGATCTACCCCTTGGTCATAGAGTTCCTGAAATGGAGCTTCGATGGGATCATCAGATTCCACATCTGACATAACATCGTCTGAGCAGCCTAGACAAAAGATAAGTACACCTAATACCGCGATTGATTTGATTTTAGATTGTATCATTTTGAATTATTTTTTGGTTGATACAAATCTATGTCGAATGGAAATCGGATGAAATTAACAAAGGATAAGAAAGAAGACCGGATTGGCCTGTAGTTGTGCTACTTAAAGCTATTTTTATACCTGATCATTCATTCCCTCCAAAGATTAATAATTCATTAATCTTGGATTCCGATAGATTTTCAAAGATTTAGATACATTCGTACTCCACCTAAAAGATTGATATGAGAGTCTTCATCACCACTACTTCCATCCTATTTATTGCACTGTGTGCTTTTGCACAAAATCCAAGTCAGCAGCTGGCTAAGGGGTTTGTATTTCATGATACGAACGAGAACCGAATCAAGGAGGATGCTGAAAAGGGGATTCCCGAAGTGGCAGTCTCCAACGGGCTTGATATTGTCTTGACGGACGAAAATGGTGCTTATGAAATTCCAGTGCCAGATGATGCCGTCATCTTTGTCATTAAACCTAGAGATTGGATGACACCGCTGAATGAGGACAACTTGCCTCAGTTTTACTACCTGCACAAACCCAATGGTTATCCTAAAAACTTCAGATATAAAGGAGTAGAACCAACGGGTGACCTGCCTGACGAAATTAACTTTCCACTATACCCAGAAGAGAGTGCTAAAAGCTACAAAGTGGTTGTCTTTGGCGATCCGCAGCCTTACAATATAGAACAGATTGATTTCCTTGCCGATGATATCATCAGCGAACTAATCGGGAAACACGAACTAGAATTTGGCATAACCATGGGGGACATTGTAGGGGACAATCTGAATCTGTTCAGTCCTATCAATCAAGCGGTGGCCAAGCTTGGCATTCCATGGTACAATGTCTTAGGGAACCACGACATCAACTATATGGCCCCTACCGATAAACTATCAGATGAAACTTTTGTAAGTGTTTATGGACCCGCTACTTACGCTTTTGTATATGGAGATGTTCATTTCATCGTTGTGGATAACGTCATCCATGAGAGTGTTGCTGGTTCAAGGAGATATGTAGGAGGATTAAGACCCGACCAGTTTGAATTTGTTTCCAATTACCTGGATATGGTACCTAAAAACCATCTCATTGTCTTGAACATGCATATTCCTTTGGTTCAACATGGAGAGTCCTTCAGGCAAAGTGATCAGAAGAAGCTATTCGATTTACTCAAAGAATTTCCTAACACCTTATCCATTTCTGCCCATTCGCATGTGCACAACAACGGATTTTTTCATCAGGATTCAACAGACTGGCAACAGGCTAAACCACACCACCATTTTAATGTAGGTACTACATCCGGAAGTTGGTGGAATGGCATGCGGAATGAGGTGGATGTACCCCATACCTTGATGCGAGATGGTACGCCTAACGGCTATTCCTTCATCACCTTCAATGGCACAGACTATGTCATTGATTGGAAGGTAGCGGGTAGTCCCGCAGGCCATCGGATGAATATTCATCGCCCCAGATCAATAGTAGCCAATCAGTTGGATACGGTGCTGTTGACCGTTAACTTTTTTAACGGAAGCGAGCAATCGAAGCTGGAATATCGAATAAAAGGGATTTCGGGATGGAAAGCAATGGAGAAAGTGGATAAATATGACCCTTACTATCTCAAAATTGATCAGCGTTGGAAACGATTCAAAGAAATCAAGCTAAGGGAGAAATGGCAAGAAACCTTTACTGCTGGAGAGACTCCTCCAGGCACTCCCATGCCAGAACCAAGAATATCCACACATCTTTGGGAGGCTAGCATTGGCAGTGATTTTCCAGTCGGAAGGCATGTGATCGAGGTCCGGGCTAAGGACCGATATGGGCGCGTGTTTACAGAGGTTTCGACATTAAGAGTGGTGAAAGAGTAAAAGATAGTTTAGCCCCCTAAGGCTTCCTAGAAGCCATACGTTTTCTAATCCTACTCAATGAAACGGGCGTGATTCCCAGCACATTGGCTATGTATTTATCAGGTGCCCTATTGATGATATTTGGATAATCCTTGATGTATTTCTTATAACGTTCTTCTGGCGAAAGGAAGACGAAGGATTCCACTCTTTGGAAGGCTAGTTTCATGGCTCTTTTGCCTAGATACATTCTGTTAATTTCTAAATATTTGGGATTATTGGAGGTCACTTCGATAAAGGAGCTGTAGTCAATGGCATAAACTTTGGTCCGCTCCAATGCCTGGTAGGAGAATTTTGAAGGTTCGTTAAGTAGAAGGGAGTGAATATTGCTGACAGCATGATATTCCGGATACAGTTGAAAAGTAGTCTCATCTTCCATATCATCCGTTGTAAAGCTACGGATCAATCCCTTTCGGATATAATAAACTTCTTTCCTAGTCGATCCCCTTTCGATTAGGATTTCCCCCTTTTCTAGGGATTTAACCGTGACGTGTCTGAGCAATCCCAGTAAGTTTCTAATGTTTAACATTCCTAGACGAGATGTGATTTTAGCTCAAAAAATGAATATTCCCTTGTGAAATAACTCCAGCCCCTCTCCTTCCCTACAACTATCTTTTTTCGGTAAGGTTCAACAAAAAATACGGCTCCATCGTGCCAAGTCAAGAATTGGTCTTCTTGTCCATTCCCATCATTACAAGGCGGTATTTAATGCAACATTATTGCAGAAATAAATTACTTATCTGTATTTGCAACACCGTTGCATATGTGTCGTCATTAGTAAATTACTTGACTACAACCCCACAAAAGAGTCAACGATATACTATGCTACTAGAAACATATACATCAAAGGCATGTGACAAAACTCATGCCCTCAACCTCCTCAATTATTGCTGTACTCGCACAGCTGTTTCCCCTTATCCAGATCAAAATAATATGCCTAAAAAAAGAGCCAACATAGCTCTTGATTCACCAACACAGGCGCAAGCCCAATGGGTGCATAAAACAGCATTGGATTCAAATCCCAAGTCCTCCGCGATTCATACCAACTGTATCTAATAACCATTTCTATACCTGAAGACGGAACCCGTTTTCGATGACAAACACCATCCTCATAAGAGGAGTACTTAAAAAATGAAAAATATCAATATGAAACTCAAGTTGCTTTTAATCCTAGTGATTACTTGTATTGGAAGCCAGGCTTTTAGCCAAACTCAACTGACCGGTAAGGTCCTTGACGCAAGCGGTCAACCATTACCAGGTGCAACCGTCACGCTTGACAACCAAGATGAAAATCTTGGCACCATTACAGATACCAACGGAGACTTCTCTTTTTCCTTAAAATCGAAAGGTACCTACGAACTAGAAATTCGATATATAGGTTATTCAACTTATCAAAGACTACTAGAGATCGGGGGAAATATTGACCTAGGAACTATTAGCTTGAAAGGAGATAACCTACAGCTGCAAACAGTAGAAATTGTAGGTCGGGCGCGAACGGATTACAATAGTGATTACTCTTTCTCGGCATCTAAGATTGCAATCGCCAACAAGGAGCTTCCTCAAGCTATTTCTTCGATTACCAAAGAGCTGCTTAGTGACCGACAGGCTTTTCAGCTAGTTGATGCGGTTAGGACTGTCAGCAACGTGGCTGCCACGGGTATCTATAATCACTATAATATCAGAGGTATTACTCAGGGAGATGATGGTCAGGTGGTAAATGGATTGCGTACCCGTCAATATTATTTCTTACAACCTATCACTTCCCATCTTGAAAGAGTAGAAGTAATAAAAGGACCCTCTTCAGTAACTTTCTCCAGTGCAGACCCAGGAGGTACGGTAAACATGGTGACAAAGAAACCTTTAAAGGAGAGAAAAGGAGAAGTTTCCATGTCTACCGGAAGTTTTGGAACCCTGAGATCAACCATAGATTTAACGGGCCCTTTAAACGAGGACAAGACGTTGCTGTTCCGGCTTAATGCCGCCTACCAAGAGGCAAAATCATTCAGAGATGTCGTCAACAATAATGCATTCTTGATCACTCCTTCCTTGAGTTATGTACCCAATGAGTCGACGGCATTAAATGTTGAAATGATCTACAACAACAGTGTCGGGAACCTAGATCGTGGACAACCAATTTTTGGTGCCATTAATGGTGAATTTGACATCAACAGTACCCCTATATCGCTGAACGTCGGTGCGTCTAACGATCATTACAAAAATGATGAACTTACATTTACCACCAGCTTTAGTAAAAGGTTCACCGATGACTTTGGTTTCAATGCACAGTATATGAAACAAACCTGGGAGGAAGATTTGGCTGAACACAGAGTGGATGGCACGGCAGTTGACATTGATGGTAACGTAATCCCAACACTTGCAAGATTGAGATACGACAGAAGACAACAATTCTGGGAAACCGACAATTTGAGTGTCTATTTTGATTACAATATCAAAAGTGGAGATATTAGTAATACACTCCTAATAGGTTATGATGCTACTCGCTGGGAAAGAAAAATTGGGGCTGGATTCCTCCGTGCTAGAAGATATTTAAC
>ENA-UENV01000520-UENV01000520.1-marine-metagenome-genome-assembly--contig:-NODE-520-length-10059-cov-4.153800_pt1 | contig 10059 bp, 7 predicted proteins | sample MGYA00237878_ERZ529328 | MGnify/ENA primary metagenome ERZ529328 (study PRJEB26372, sample SAMN05368348) | marine metagenome | biome: cultured habitat; feature: ocean water; material: water; isolation... | reverse complement strand
AAACCCAAGCCATAATCCGCCACTACTCTTGGACCAAACTGACCCTTTTCATAAGTTTTCAGCGTCCCATTGGTTTCCAATACGGGTTCGGAAAAACGGGTATCTCGCCCTGTAGAATCTACCCTGCCCTCTCGAACTTGCCACAGACAATGCTCTTGGAAGCCGGCCCAGCGCGGACTCATCGGATCTTTGCCCAATTGCCACTTCCCAACAATACAAGTTTGGTAGCCTGCATCTTTGAAAAGATGGCCAAAGGTAGTTTGACTGGTATCTAGGATTCCAAATTTGATGTAGTTTCGAACGTTGTAAATCCCAGTCATGATCTGCACTCGACTGGGCGTGCACAGGGGCTGAGCATAACAATGTTCAAACCGAATGCCCTCCTGAGCCATTCGGTCAAGATTCGGGGTCTGATAGGAAGTTCCGCCATTGGCCTGTACCGTTTCATAGCCCAGGTCATCAGCCATGATCAAGATGACGTTAGGACGAGAAAGTTCTTCTGTCTCTTTAGTCCTGCATTGGGCAAAAAGACTTACAATAGCAAGGGCTAGCCATAAACTCGTATTAATTTTTTTCATTACTTGTTGGTTTTTTCGTTGATCTTATGCTCTAATTGTTGTATTTTCCCTAACATAAGTTAAGTTACAGACTCTACCGTAATAAAGTAGTTATGTAGAACGTGTTTACAAATTACGATAAGGTCCATTTGGGACAAATTTTCTCCTAAAGCAATTCTTAAACACGTTCTTAAAGTCTTTCTTTACAACTTATATCCGCAGGTTTCCTTCCTCCAATTTTTTTCCTGCTTACCGCTAAAACTCCCATTTCAATTAGGTACGGTGCCGCATCGTCTACCGGTCTTGTGGTTATTATGAGAATTCTCCAATTAGCCCGCTGATCCTTCCGACGATTGGCACTTGTACCTTTCTTTTTGGCCTAAATGGAGCATGGATGCTACGAAATTGCAAGCTTTTGCAACAAATCCACAAATGCGTCTAGCCTATCAACAGCATCTTTGTACCAATCCTACACTGACAACAAGACGTTTTGGATCTGTCCAGTAGACAGCCGAACACAAAACGGAACTGATCTCTCACAGCAGAGCATCACTGGCTTTCCAATCCTCCAAACCAATTGGCGTCAGACATAATCATCTTAAAAACCACAATGGTCATGAAGAAAGCACTTAAGATTTTTGGAATTCTGCTAGGGGTAGTCGTTCTGCTGATTGGTATTGCCGCCATCTATAACAGCAGCGCTGCGCTCCCCACCTATGAAGCCGAAATTCCCGACATCCAGATTGAAGCTGATTCCAACCGGATTGCGCGAGGAGCTAAAATCGTAAAAGGAACCTGCACTTTCTGTCATCAAGGAGAAGAAGGTCGCCTGGATGGGAAAAAGCTGATGGATGAACCCGCCTTTGGAAAGATCTTTTCTAGCAATATTACTCGTCATCCAGAAACCGGGATTGGAAACTATTCTGACGGGGAACTAGTCAGGCTGCTAAGAACAGGGATCAAAAGCAATGACAAGTTGGTTGTCCCCATGATGGCTAAGATGCCTCACCTTTCCGATGAGGATGTCTACAGCATCATTGCTTATCTGCGCTCCGATGCCCCAGAACTAGCTCCTTCTGCCACGGCACGGCCAGAACCTGAGATGGGGTTTGTAGGTAAAGCTCTATTTCGCCTTGTATTTAAACCGCTCACCATGCCTGAATCCCCTATTCCACAACCTGACAAGACAGATCGAGTGGCATATGGGAAATATCTCATCACGGATGCCATGGAATGTGCCAATTGTCACTCCGCCTCTTTCGACACCTACAATATTGTGCATCCAGAACAATCGGAAGGTTTTTTAGGCGGCGGAAACTTGGTGGAACTCACAGGCATGGGTAAAATGTTAAGCCCGAACATCACCATGCACCCAGAAAAGGGTATTGGCAGGATGACGGTGGAGGAATTTGTACAGATCGTAAAATATCGACAATACCCAGGCGGCAGGGAGCTCAATCCCATTATGCCCAACTATGCTTCCTACAGCGATGATGATATTAGAGCCGTCTGGGAGTATATCCAGACGGTACCAGTATCTGATAATGACGTATCAGAGCTGGCAGAAAAACTAGTGGCGAATTAAGCCTCAAATCTTCTTATGCCTATTATTTAAAGTTGAGTCACTGTTGTTATGCAACAGTGGCTTTCTTGTTAATTCGAGCTTCAATACAATTGTCCAGGTGATTATTTCTGAACTGAAACACGGCTTTCTTATAGCAAATACTTATTTTAACCAAAGGGATTCAATCCTACCCTCTATTATTCAGTTTTGACGCTCAATTGTATGCCAACTCTTCAAACAAGTTTACTTACGATAATCTTATTGGTAAGCCTTTCAGCTTGTACAAATCAGCAATCATCCAAAGAAGCCGGTAATGATCCGCCCAACATCGTACTTATTTTTACCGATGATCAAGGCTATGGAGACATTGGCAGCTATGGCGCCGCCGGGTTCACGACCCCTTATCTAGATCAACTCGCTAGCCAGGGAATGCGCTTTACGCACCATTATTCTGCACAACCTGTTTGCAGTGCCTCCCGCGCAGGTCTCCTCACTGGCTGTTACCCCAATCGAATTGGCATTTCCGGGGCCCTTTTCCCGCATCATAAGATAGGAATCAACTCGAACGAGATAACCCTGGCAGAAATGCTAAGAGAAAAAGGCTACGCTACCGGAATCTTTGGTAAATGGCACCTGGGCCATCACAAGGAGTTCTTACCCCTTCAGCATGGATTTGATGAATATGTAGGAGTGCCCTACTCCAATGATATGTGGCCCATTAAATTAGATGGAACCCAAGCAAAAGAGGGCGAAGGGCGAGGGCATTTTCCGCACCTACCATTGGTGGAAGGCAATGAGACTATTGAGGAAATCAAATCCTTTGCTGGGCAAGATAAACTCAGCCAACTCTACACAGATAAAGCCGTTGACTTTATTAAACGCAATGCGGACCACCCCTTCTTCTTATATCTACCTCATACCATGCCTCATGTTCCGCTGGGTGTATCAGCTGATTTCCGCGGAAAAAGTGAGCAAGGCTTGTATGGAGATGTCATGATGGAGTTAGATTGGTCAGTAGGACAGGTGATGCAGACGTTAGAGGAAGAAGGGCTGACAGAAAACACCATCTTTATTTTCACTACCGATAATGGTCCTTGGCTTAATTACGGCAATCACGCTGGATCTTCAGGCGGACTAAGGGAAGGGAAAACGACGAGTTGGGAAGGGGGACAAAGGGTACCTATGATCATTCGCTGGCCTGGAAAGATCCCGGCCGGTCGGGTCAGCAACAAGCTATCCTGCAATATTGATATTTTTCCTACCATTGCTGAGATCGTTGATGCTCCACTTCCTCCGCATCCCATTGATGGAGTGAGTATGCAAGCGGTTTGGCGAGGAGATCTGGAACAAACTCCTCGTAAGGAACTCTACTATTATTTTCGAAAGAACCACCTGAACGCAGTGCGAAAGAATCAGTGGAAACTGGTGTTCCCGCATACTTACGCCTCTTACAACGCTCCTCCAGGCAATGATGGCAGAGGTGGAAAACGAGTATCAACGAAGATAGACTCTATTGAGCTGTACAATCTCGTTCGCGATCCTGGAGAGGCCTATAATGTAGCCGCCCTTTATCCGGAAGTAATCGAAGAATTGCAGGTCGTAGCTCAAACTGCTCGTGAAGAATTGGGAGACCTCAATCAAGGCATGGAAAAGGGAAGCGGTAATCGGCCGATTGGTAAATTAAGTAGTGAAGAACAATAGAAAAACCATTTCAACTTTAAACAAGGATCTTAATACTAGACATAAGAGCTAAGAGGCTAGACCGCTTCTCTGTAAGATGCTATACATCGGGGTTTTAGGAGAAACTTTGCCGTCTGTCTTCTTATAGCAGCCCTCTACCTGTCTCGTATTAGGAACCGCTTGCTGTAAATCCATCCAACATGCAAATTGTTAGAACACTTTTGATATGCCTGATCATCAGCTGCCTCACAGCTTGTCAATCTTCTGAAAAGCTTCCTAACTTCATTATCATCTTTTGTGATGACCTCGGATATGGAGATATTGGTGCCTATGGCAACACGATTCACCGTACGCCAGCCTTAGATCGGATGGCTGAGGAGGGAGTAGTACTCACCGACTTCTACGTATCAAGTGGCCTATGCACCCCATCAAGATCTAGCTTGATGACGGGGAGCTATGCTCAACGAGTAGATATGCACATCAATACGCGCCCTTGGGGAAGCGTTGGTCGGCAAGTACTATTCCCAAGGGCTCATAAAGGACTGCACCCAGACGAAACTACCATTGCCGAAATGCTAAAAGGTAAAGGATATCGAACCGCCTGCATCGGAAAATGGCACCTTGGGGATCAACCTAATTTCTTACCTACCAAAAATGGTTTTGACTACTACTATGGGATACCCTACAGCAATGATATGAATCGGGATTTTTGTCCACTCCCTTTGATGCGAAACGACACCGTCATTGAAGCGCCAGTCGATCAATCGACCCTAACTAAACGCTACACCCAGGAAGCTTTGGATTTCATAGCACAGGACAAATCACGTCCCTTCTTCCTCTACTTGCCTCATGCCATGACTCACAACCCGCTATATGCAAGTGATGATTTTAAAGGAAGGTCAGATAATGGTATTTATGGCGATGCTGTTGAAGAGATCGACTGGTCTACGGGTCAGATTCTGGATTTTCTCAGACGAGAGGGCCTATCTGAAAACACCATGGTCCTCTTCACGTCCGATAATGGCGCGGCCAAACCTTTTGGCGGAACCAATAAGCCTTTATCCGGCTGGAAAGGCAGTACAATGGAAGGAGGCATGCGCGTTCCCGGTATCTTCTGGTGGCCTTCGAAACTACCTGCCCGACAAATTGAAAACGAGATGGCCACCACCATGGATTTATTCCCAACTATAGCGAAAATTGTAAACGCCCCCTTACCAGGTGTACAGCTTGATGGTCATGATATACTACCCCTTTTGCAAGGCAAACAAGCCGCCTCGCCCTATGAATACTTTTACTATTATCAGTTGGAACACCTCCAAGCTATTCGTAAAGGCCAGTGGAAAATACATTTGCCATTGGATAGTATGTACCAACACTTCCATCGAGCGATAATGAGAGAAGGAAGGCCCGTAGCGCTCTATGACTTGTCCAAAGATGATGCGGAAAGCCAGAATATAGCGGATTTGCATCCCGAACTTGTGGAAGAATTACTAGTAAAGGCTGACCAAGTCAGACAAGAATTAGGGGACTTCGGGATAAATGGGAACCAAGTCAGACCTGCTGCACTAGTTGATAATCCCACGGTACTGCTCAAGAAGTAGGACCTCAAGAATAAACCTCTAAACAATTATAGCTCATAAATGAAGATAGGTTTTGGCATTCTCTTGGATATCCCTACTCATAATTTTATTCGCCAATTGCAACTGGAATTGCATCAAGTCATTGGAATCGGCATGCCTAGGCAACCTCCACATGTGACCTTTAAGTCGCCCTTTGAAGTAACCGAGATCAAGCCGTATGCTAAGTATTTCACACAGCTGGCCGCAGAAACTCCTGCCTTTGAGCTAAGCTTGGAGGGCTTCGGTCATTTTGGAGAGCAAGTGCTGTTCCTTGATGTCCAGGAAAATGCTGTCCTTACTGATTTTCATGAGCAAGTCTTACAAGACATGAGGACTTTGTTTGACATTTCTCCCGATCCGTACGAAGGGAGTAATGTCAAATTTCACACAAGTATTGCTGGCTTTCAGCAAGCGGAGCAATTCCAAGCCGCTCAGAAACATATCCAGCATTACCAACCCGATTTTTCCTTCCGCATTACAGAACTAGGACTCTTCTACTACTTGGGACCGGGGCAAGGCTGGATTATTTCACAACGAGCAGAACTAGCATCATAGATGTACAGGCTCTAAATTGTCCTTGAAAAGTCGTATTTTCAGTTTCGATTCTTGCCACCACCTAGAAGAACTGAAGGCAAGAAACCCACCCACTGTGTCTTGAGATACAACAATCAGCGATATGCTTTGTTAATTCATGCATGCCTTTGTACAGCGAAAAAGCTGCTTGAATTTGGCTTTTGGAATTTGTTATAGGCCTATTTTTTTTCCAATTGAGGCTCTTTTTGAGGAAAATAGCAGCGCTATACGACGATAAAAAGCCGAAAAGTGGCGGAAAAAAGGCCATAACAAAACCATATTGTTAAATTCAAACAGTTTCTTAGACCTAGTTTTTCGGGATGGGGGTAAATATAGCACTATCCTGGCTTGGCTGTTCGCGACAGCCAAGAGTAGTGATGTGAATTCAATGATGCCATGGCCAATATGAAGGATTTAGCGAAGATAACCGGATTATCTTTAGCTACCATCTCCAGAGTGTTTAACGGAAGTGATCTTGTCACAGACAAGACCAGAGCGCTCGTCCTAGAGGCTGCTAATTCGCTCAATTATCGCCCCAATAAAATGGCCGCTGCTTTACGAAGCGGAAAAAGCAAAACGATCGGAGTTGTCGTTCCTGTGATCAGCCGTGATGTCTTCGTGGTAGCCATCAAGAGCATCGAAGAGGTACTGCGCAAGGCCGGGTACAATATCATCATATGCCAATCGCACGAGTCCTACGAAAAGGAAAAAGATATTTTGGAGAACCTAAAGCAGCTCCGAGTGGATGGGGTGATCATTTCTCTTTCAAATGAAACTTCTAAGATAGGGCATTTGCGAGATCTAATGGATTCGGAAATCCCAATGGTCCTTTTCGATCGCAAGATTGAAATGGGGGAGTTCAATAGCATTGTCATCGACAATTACAATGGAGCTTATCAAGCTACGTCCCATCTCATTGAGCAGGGTTGTCAAAAGATCATACACCTGGCAGGGAAGGATACCGTGAGCATTTTTTCGGAAAGACGGAGCGGGTTCGAAGCAGCGCTTCATCAACATGGCCTCCCCATCTTGCCACATAGCTCCATACCTTTTAATGACGATGACCCAAACGACATCGAGATACTAAGAAGCCTCCTACGATCCGATGACCGCCCTGATGCCATTTTCGCCAATGGCGATATCGCCGCTCTGGTAGCCCTTAATTTACTGACCGAATTGGAAATCAAAGTTCCTAAAGAAGTGGCGGTGATTGGTTTCGGCAATAATCTTTTCTGTTCCTATCTACAACCCAGTCTTTCATCCGTCAGTCAAAGCAGTGAAGAAGTCGGTAGAATGGCGGCTGAGTTGTTGCTTCGGCAATTACAGCATCCTAATGCAGGTGTAGAAGCAGAACAGAAAGTCCTGCCAATCGAACTTATCATTCGCCAGTCTTCTTCAAGAAACGGTAAACCAGAAAAGTAAACAAGAAAGGAAAATCCAGCTAATTACCCTTCAAAATGTAAACGTTTACAATCGTCCTCTTTTTACTATATTTGCTTGGGTAAGGAACAGTTGCTAGTAGCAAGAGGTATCTAAAATCGAATACGCAATGGATAGTGCAATAACTTTCTCTCCCTTGATTATCGGCACCATGAGATGGGGTGCTTGGGGAGCTAATATGGAAACGGCGGCCATTGAGCAGTTAATTGATCATTGCCTAGCTTTAGGCTTGAATGACTTTGATCATGCGGATATTTATGGCCATTATACAGAAGAAGCCAATTTTGGGAGAGTAATCAAGCGACGCCCTGACCTCAAATCTAAAATCCAGATTACCACCAAGTATGGGATCAAGATGATGGCTGAAAATCGCCCCTCTCACAAGATCAAATCCTACAATTCAAGTAAAGAACACCTACTGTTTTCTGTCGACAATTCACTCCGCTCTTTAGGTGTCGATCACATAGATGTATTATTAGTACACCGTCCGGACCTGCTGATGGATCCACATGATATTGCGGAAGGATACCAACAATTGCACAAGGCTGGCAAGGTCCGCTCCTTTGGCGTATCTAATTTTACTACCCACCAATTTGACCTACTCAATGATCTAGTACCACTCATCACCAATCAATTGGAAATATCCCTCTTACAGTTGGATGCTTTCCAGGATGGAACGATAACGCAATGCCAGCGGAAAGGCATTAGGCCAACGGCCTGGTCGCCGTTTGGAGGCGGGCGTATTTTCAGTAATGAAGGGGACGAGCAATCCCTAAGAGTCCGAAAGACGGCCCAGCCCTTAATGGAAAAGTACGAGGCTACACTGGATCAAATTCTACTAGCCTGGCTATATAAGCATCCTGCCGGGATCATTCCTGTATTGGGAAGTTCTAAAAGCGAACGGATCACCATTGCGGCACAAGCCCAACAAATTGCACTAGAACATGAAGAATGGTATTCGCTCTGGGAAGCATCTGTAGGGGAGGAGGTGCCTTAATAGAAAGATGAGGCAAGCTAGAATAGTTCAAATCTAATGAGTGTATAACAATCTGGTGGCAAAAAACAGAGCGAGGGGAAGCCAAAACTTCTATCTTTTAGGAAATTACCACATCTTCTAAAAGCCTCGCTCATGGAAAATAAGGAACGAAAAATAAGTGATATACACAATGAATTAAGCAAAATGCTGATCAGCCTAGAAAATCAGAGTAAACAAAAGAAGGCGCTGCATAGTGTAGAGCGGGACCTCCTTAGTTCCCTATTACGGCTAGGCTACAGTTTGCTTAGTTATTACATTTATCTAGTTAGCCAGCATTTGAAGCGATGTCCTCGACCTAAAGACGGTTTTGGGGACCCCATGCGCAATAAAGGGCAGGGCAAGCGTATTTATCGCAGTGTATTCGGTTTGCTAGAACTGCATCGAACAAAGTACTGGAGTAAGCAGGGGAAAACGTATTACCTGCTAGACGAGTATCTGGGTTTAGGTTGCAGTCGTTATTCCTATTTATTAGATGATTGGCTAGGCTATAGCTGTGTAGAAATGGATTTTGACCAAGGAGTGAAATTGTTGAATCGCATCTTGGACCAGGATTTATCAGCTATGCAAGCAAGACGTCGAACCTATCATTTATCAACTCAGGTAGAGCCTTACTATGATGGAGTCGAAAAAGAGTGCAGCGAAGAAATGACTCATTTATGTGTTGGTTTTGACGGCAAAGGAGTACCCATTCGGCGCAGTGAAACGCATCGCAAGCAGGAAAGCACAGTTAGTCGACTGGGCAAAGGCAAGAAAAAGGATGTCAAACGAGAGGCAACTTTAAGTTTGAGTAGTGTTTTTACAGCCAAGCCCCGTAAGGTGGAGCAGGTCTTACAGGGCTTGTTTGCTTGTTCTGTTGGCCAAGAAAAACAGACGGAGCAAGAACAACATAAGTGGCATTGTGCTAAGCACATTCGGGCTTTTTTATCGGATAAACCTCGGGCAATTGACTACGGTTTAACAGAGGTGTTGAGCAGATCCAACTCACAAGACAAGCCCATAATTATCCTCATTGATGGAGCCCCTTCTTTAGAAAATACAATAAAGAACTGGGTGGCCGAGCATCAAATGGAAAAACGGGTGGATGCCTATATTTTAGATTTTTTTCATCTGCTGGAATATGTGTGGAAAGTGGCCAATGCCTATTTAGGAGAAAAGCATCCTAATCGGGAAAAATGGGTCAAGAAACAGGCTCGAATGCTGCTTAATAGTAAAACGCAACAGGTATTAACACAATGGAATAGGATCTTGAAAACGCAAAAGCTGAGTACCTATAAACAGACGTTGCTGAAACGTTCCATCAAGTACCTAAGCAACCGTCCCCATATGGTCGATTATAAAACTTATCTCGAAAAAGGCTATCCTATCACTACAGGGGCGGTAGAAAGCGCATGTGGTCATTTCATTAAAAGCCGAATGGAGCGAAATGCTATGCACTGGTCAAAACAGGGGGCTCAACAAATGCTTGATCTTAGAGCAGTCAAGAAAAACCAGGATTGGGACAATTACTTGAAGTTCTTTATCCGAAATGAACAACAGAAATTATATCCAAATAGGGCAGCTTAGGCCACCCATTTGTTATACACTCAAATC
>ENA-UENV01000509-UENV01000509.1-marine-metagenome-genome-assembly--contig:-NODE-509-length-10266-cov-3.293365_pt1 | contig 10266 bp, 14 predicted proteins | sample MGYA00237878_ERZ529328 | MGnify/ENA primary metagenome ERZ529328 (study PRJEB26372, sample SAMN05368348) | marine metagenome | biome: cultured habitat; feature: ocean water; material: water; isolation... | reverse complement strand
CAATATCGGTATCTATTCGCCGTAAATCAACTCCATTTACAATCAAGATCTCATCTGTATCGGGTAGTATGATCGCAGCGAATACATTTTGTTATGTGAATGATAACCTATCAATAGGACTCTTCTTTTAAAATTATTTTCCCTTGCTTTAGTTGTTCACCATAAGTTAAATAATGATCTACTCTAATAATATTTCCTGACATATCTTCGATTTCCACATTAATCATGAAGATCCCCCAAGTCCATATTATTAAACTACAATTTAAGTTAGTAGACGTTCTCTCGATCAATTTGATTCGATTTCTAAAGGTCTTATGTAATTTATACCTCACTCTTCTGACAAAAGGGAGATCTTTACCTTCCAAATAAATCCAAACTTTATAATAGGTCTTATTACTTCTGGTCCGGTATTTTTTGAAATAACCAACAGCTTGATCCTGTTTATTAGATTCATTTGGATTAATTAAAGAATCTCGAACTACAATGCTATAGTTTCTGGTTGCCATACTCTACTCTATTAAATGTTATTTGGGACTTCAGGTGCAGGTGTAATACTGTCATCTCCTGAGCCACCTTGCTGAGTTAGCTCATTTTCAACCGAGATACTTTGGCCTCCAGTTCTTGCTGCAGATTCGCCAAAGTAATAACCAATAATAGAACCTAATAGTCCTCCTAATGATGCAATTACCAATTGAAGAGCCTTCATTTTTTCTTCAAAGTCGTCAGTTGTCCTCATCGAATATATTATCAATGACGCGAATATAATGACGATCACTAACGCTAAAAGGTGCTTAAAGTCACTGATAATGTTCACAAAGAATTGTGAAATAATATATCTCGTGTTACTATATTCTTCAGGAGGCAATTGTACTCCCTTGTACTTTCCCCACTTAAAAATTCTTGCAAGCCAATTAATCACAGCCACTATTGCAAATACAAGTAGAATTAAAATTAAAAATCCATTAATATGAGTTTCAAGGAAGGAAAAAAAATTCTCCATGGTTATAGGGTTTTCATTAAAATATTGGCATCTAAAACTAAATTACCAAAAATTGAGAAATTCCAAGATTTTCTTAACTGATAGATTTTAATTTACTTTCCTTAGGCGTGCAACAGATCGTCGAGGCGACATATAGCCGAAATTCGATTTTCCAATATACGTTGTTGTTTACCATTAACAACTTTATTTCAAATCATTCTGCTCTTCACAAGCGGCCTGTTGTAGATGTTATTTTCATTACCTGCAACAGTCCGCGTATGCGCCGTGCTGGCCTTTTCTGTTTTTCAAAATCGGTGTTTATTCGGAGAAAACAAACTCCTTTTATAATCAAGATTTTGTAGCATGATCGCGCACGCTTTTTTAGTTGCTGACTTTTCAACCGTCTGACTTGATTCTCCAACTCAGGAAATAAAGTAGTCTCATTTATTCCTAATACATTTAATTCATCAAGTATTTTTTCTTTTCTGCTTGCAGCCAACAGCACGTGGAGGCGAGGTACGGTCAATTATCTGGTTTCCGACATCGGCATCTATTCGATATGGATCAATTCCTCTACATTCACACTCTCATTTGACAAATAGGGTAGCATGATCGCATACGCTTTGTTGGAAGAAGATTCTTCTTACTAGTTAAGAATTGAGTTTTTTTCTCTAAATCGAGATAGATCTACGCCGGTTCGGCTTTTAATATTCGCTAATACCCTATTGATCTCCCGATGATTCACAAATCTTTGAGCTTGGATAAAAATGCATAAGCATATCGCAAATTTAATCAAGCCCCCAGATGATTCTGTTACATTTATTCCCAATAAAAAGGCAAACAGAATAAGAAGAATCACGCGCTTTCTGAAATGAAAATTATCTGGTAATTCGTAATCTTTATCTTCCTTTAACTTGCTTAAAATAAGTCTGAATCCTTTGTTCCTTAACTCATTCTCTTTTTCATCAAGATCAGGATCAGTAAATTTTATCTTTTCAAACACTGGATGATTTAAGTCTTCTTCAGACAATAATTTTAATCCAATGAAATCAGATGCTATCTCTGCATCTATTCTTTCACGGGTGTTAAATTTACTGTCTTCATTTTTTAATTCAGAGGCTATCACTATTAACGCTATTACTACCATAATACCAATTGACAATACATTGAACTCCACGGTAAAGGTAGCCCAAAACAAGAGCCACAAAAATGGAAATGTACCAATTTCTCTCATGCTGACATTGGATAAAGCATATTTATGCATATGTCCAAGCTCATGGTTAATTGCAAAACGAAGTAATGGATTTAATTTATCCGGATGATTTATAGTAAAAATTACTGTTTGATGTGTAATTGCAGATGGAAAAGATTTGAGGCCGGAAGGTAATCGAAATTTGTTCGCTAACTTCGGACTTATCAAGACAATTCTAACTCGACTAGTTACAAATTTTCTTGCTTTTAAATTGACTAATCCAGATAAAACTCCACCTCTTGTATATGCTTCTAGGAAGCTTGAAAACTGGCTCAAGGTGATGTATCTATTTGTTTCTATTAATTCGAAACAAGCATCATCTTCATATTTTTTCACGAACGACAATAATTCGTAATGTTTTGAAACGTCAATACGGTCTCTTCGTAAATTGAGAATTAAATACGAAAATATCAGGCCAACAAGTAACAAGATTGAGCCTTCTGTGTTGAAACCAAATAAACCTAAACGGAATATTTCTAAAATTAAAATGGGGAAGATCCATAATAAGCTAAATACTATGAATAGCGCAGAGGTAAGAGCTCTAATCATCACTGACTATAGTTAGTACCTTACGAATTAGCTTCTTCTTGTCTTCCACTGACAATTCAGTTCCTCCTTCTATTTCACGCAATATTTCTTCTGGTGAAATCTTGGCTCTTATATCTTTCGATAACCCTTTGATAAAGTCGTAACCTTCTTTCAAAGTCACTATACATCCAGATATTATTGTTACATACTCAACAAGATCGAGATTTGCTCCTGATTCTGTCGAATCATTAGAAAATTGCCCTTCACTATCTAGCATATAGTCAATAGCAGTCTCCCCTACGGTCATATACTCGACTGGATATTCTTGTTCAAGGATGTTTTTGATCTGGATATTAGTCATCATCTTATACTTTGACAATTTTTACAAGATTAAATATAGATATACCGCAAAAACCCTATTTAGGCAGACTCTAATCGCTTCTTTCTCAATCGATACGCAGTAACCGCTCCAATAATTCCAAAGATTATCATGCCTAGATCGTCCAATTGACCTGCGATTGGAATAAAATCGGGAATAATGTCAATTGGGCTAATGACCGAAACACCAGAAACTGCAGCGGTTCCCCACCCTAAATATTCCAGAACAATATCTCGAAGCTTACTCTTTGGCATGGCCATTAGAACTAGAAAAACGATGAATACTGCAGCAATGGCAATTATTAAAGTCTGTATGACATCAAAAAATCCTTCCATAAGAAATTGCGCTTTAATTTGTAATGAATATTCTAAAACTTATGTTGACTCGGTGCCAGGAACTGAAGATCATTTAACCAAGTAATAATTGGTCAAACTGACCAAGTATGGCCTTCGCTTTCATGCTTCTCTCTGATTGCGCTTTCAAGATCCCATAGTGTGCCGCTACCTCATAGGTTTCCATACCTCTTAATCCATGCGCAAGCACATCAGCAGCGTCTCTAATCGAATATGACATCAACTCTTTGATACTGTTATTTTCTAGACCAACTACATAGTTGCAATATTGGTACACGTGATTTGCATAATCATTCCGTAGGGACTTAATCTTCAGATGACCGATTAAATACTGCCATTGATCATTATCCATTTTAGCAATTTCATAAGCCATTTCCACATAGGCTGAAGCAGACTTACCGTTCTTTAATGCTCGAATTTGGTCGTTTAGCCAGTCATCAACATCCGATACTCCTTTTAATACTACTCCTGCGACCAATGCTTGACCTAATAATTTTCCCCAGTTCATTTTATTGGTTTTAGATTTAAAGATTTTAAATGTAAGATAAGCTCAAATACTTATGAACGCAATCAATTATTAATTTATTTCGGCTTTGGTTTCGTCCTTAATCTTTTCAGTTTGTAAATAGTAATTGACAAATCCTGAAAATGTTAACTATCTAGTAAATTCATGAACATAAACGAAATTTAAACTTTCTTGTCTTAACTATTCATAGTGCAAGTCTCCTTCACTAAAGTTTCTGGTTATTTTCAAGAACGGAGCAATCTTAAAGACATTCCAATTTGCTCCAATCCATGATGTAATCCTCTGACTTCTTCCCTGAAGAACGTGTCTAATCTATATTACAGAATTTCGATAAAATCATATGATAAAATTCATCCTGAATTAGGGTTGAAAATTGAAGGATTATACAATAGGATTGACCAAAAGTTAAAGAAAGAATCTTTGGAAAAACAATTCGAGGAATTGAAGGAAAAGGGGAGGTTTGAGAATGTATACAAGTTTCAGGACTTCATTTTGACTTTTCAAAAGTAATAGTAGGTTACCTTTCGAGAAAATGCCCAATCAAAAATTTACAAGAAAAGAGTTCTACCATCTAGTCTGGGCAAAGCCCATCAGCAAGATCGCAGCAGAACTGAATGTAAAGGATGCTTTAATCAGGAAGATTTGTAAAAGGTTTGAGATTCCTTTGCCCAAGGCCGGATATTGGAAAAAGCTGGGGTACAAAAAGGCTGTCAGTCTTGAGAAACTACCAGAAGGTGAGAAGTGGTATAATACGCTCATTGATATCGATACCTTCGATTCTGAATATAAAGATGCCTACCAATACAAACTAGCCCAAAGAGTAAAGGAAGTAGAGTCTCTGTTTTCAAAAGAAGTGGCCGTTCGCCAAAGGTTGACTAATCCTAACCCACTGGTTCAAAGAGCCAAAAGTTATCTGGATAATCAAAGGCCGTTAAGATGGAAAGGGTTTGAAGATTCCATTAAGACTAAGGGGGAGCTTCTGTCTATTAACGTTGCGAGGAAGAACGTCCGTCGAATGCTGCGCTTTATTGATAGTTTCATCAAACTGTTGGAGAAAAGGGGGCATGTGATCGAGATCCGCGATTGGGATACTCTGGTAATTGTAAATGAAGAGTTGTTTACTATAAAATTTCGTGAAAAATGTAATCGCAAGGTTTTCGAGGAAGACAGCTGGAATAGACACCTGCTGGTCCCGAATGGTCGCTTGTCAGTGAAAATAGTGTTCCACTTCCGAACTTATGAATGGATTGATGGTAAAAAAACAATTGAGCAACAACTATCCAAAATAGTAGCATCGTTGGAACTGAAAGCCGAACAAGAAAAGGCCGATAGAACAGAAAGAGAAAAGAGATGGGCGGAACAAAAGAAATTGCAGGCAATCAGGGATCAAAAGAAGATCAAAGTAGAACAAGAAAAGAAGAGAATCGAATTATTACTGCATCAATCTTCAAAATGGAGAGTTGCACAGGACCTTCGGTTGTTTATTGACAGTATTGAGTCTGCAAGTGAAGGACAAGGATCTTCACCCAGTGTCCAAGAATGGATTGACTGGGCGAAGGTAGTTCAGAAATCTATTGATCCTATTTCAGGGGATCTTGAAAGGTATATCGAACTTTACGATTTGAATGGTAATATTGAGCCGTTTTGAAAACCGGTTCTGTATTTAGCCTTATCTGATAAGTACCAGCCCCGTTCCTTGGCAGTGGGAAGAGTTTTACTAACGAAGCATAATCTAAATAGACGCGCTTGAAAACCAGGAGAAGCTATTGTCACACTACTTATTATACTCTTCCATTTTTCAGGAATCTTTCAACATGTTGCCGTAACATATTCGTCAGGTAATCGCTAAAGGAATTGACCCAAACCGTGGGACCTGTTTCTTTCCAGTCTCCTTGTTCTACAAAGATGTAAACGGGTGGGTTTTCGCCTTCATTCGTTTTTATATATTCGATTGCATAGCCCTGATGACACATGAAAAGAATGGAATTTTCTAGTATTTTCTCTCCATCAAAGCTATTTCTTTTCAGCAGATCTATTCCTTGATCCTTGAAGGTGTAATCCTTAGGTACAATCCCCTCTTCTTTCCAATTCTCAAACGCTTCATCGGATAAATACGCATAGTAATAATCAGTTCCTCTCATTATCTGACCTCCTCCCCTACCAAACCAAAATAGAAACTCCTTGAATGCGTTCGGGAGTTTTTGTTGGAACTTCTGTTCTAAGTGTTCAACCTCTTGCGTTGTACATCCTTTGAAATCTTTTTCGATATCAGGATACTTCTTTATAAACGCTTTTGCTTCCTCGAGGTACGTCATGTTTGTTCAGCTATTGTGGCCAGCAGTTCACAGGGGCGAGCTACGGCCTTTTGGGTATTCCAATATGCTTTGTCGTCTTTACCAACTGTATTTACAATTAAGATCTTATTTGTTGTAGGGCAGCATGGTCGTGTACGTTTTGTTGGCCGACGTGCACCTTGACCTAAACCCTGGTTTCATTTATTCTTTTCGGAATCAATTTGTTCTTAACATACCGGCCGTATGTACGCTCTCCACTGTGTTGGGTGACGTGTTCATTGCCATTTTCTCAATCATCATAATGATATCTACACTGAATTATTGAGCATTTCTGATCAACCCCTCTCTTGCCACTTACTTTGTATACTATTCTATGTTCTTGTGTTATTCTCCTTGACCAATACCCCTTCAACCCATGTTTTAAAGGTTCTGGTTTCCCGATTCCTTTAAATGGATTTGATCTTATTGACTTAATCAGCTCTTTGATCTTATTTACTATATCTTCATCTGTTTCTATCCAATATTCAAAGTCTTCCCAAGCATTTTCTGTGAATTCTATGATCATCTGATTCTAATCTTCTAGTGTATAAGTTCTTGTCTTACCTGATCGTAATTGTTCTATAGAATCCTCTAGTCTCTTTCTATTACTTGCGCTGGACAGTAAATATTCTGTTTCTTTAAGCGAATTATATTCCTTGATCGACATGATTACTATTGCATCATCTTCATTGTTATTTCTTGGTACAATAATCACATCCATTGATTTACTTACCAAGTCAAAATAATACTTCATCTTAGATCTTAAGGATGATATTGTTATGGCCTTCATAATACTTTATTTTGTACATCCAAAGGTACATCATTTTGTACTTACATACAATTGCAAAACAGTTTATTCTCTGGAAATCTCTGCTAAATAATCTTTTCTTGTGGTTCTAATTCTTATCTTTTTACTTGATCTGATACCCTTTTCTTGTTTTCGATATCGGTATATATTCGCCGAAATTCAGCCTGGTTCACAATCACAATCGTTTTGCCAAACGGGCAGCAGGATCGCATACGCTTTGTTAGGTGTTGGCCACTTTGTTCCTTAGCTGGCTTTTTGATAGACTACGTTTTTCACGTTCATCTCCTCTTTTGCTCTTTCTTCTTCATCTGTATTTATTTCATTTTCGATCTCCTTCTGAACCAATTTCCACCATAGTATCGCTGGTATTAAATTTCCCGAATGTTTTTCTAGTCTATAAGCTATTGATTTCCCTATTCTTTCTCGACCATTTAATATTCTACTTAGTCGCGTTGGATGAATCCCGATATCAGCGGCTAATTCCTTCTGCTTCTTATTAGTGACTTGTAAATATTCTTTCAAGTATTTTGATAATTCTCTTCCTTCCTCATATCCTTGAGAATTTACATAATCTTCTATTTGATATTTAATTCTTAACAGACCGGAAAATATTTTTGCCTCTTCACTCATCCCAGCAAGCCTTTTCTTTCGAAATTCCCATAGATCCTCAGCGGCCTGTTTCTCCTCCTCTTTTGTTAATTCACTGGGTAAAACATAAGATTCTGCTATTTCTTCATCTGATAAAGTCTCACTTAATTTCTTATACCAATCACTATTCTTTTCACTCATCTTATAGATATTTTTTAATTAGATCCTCTGAATTGGATAACTCTGTATACAGATTCATTCCGAGTTCTTCAAATCCATATTTTTCTCTATACAGTCTTTTTAATTCAGTTTTCGAATATAAAGAAACAAACCCATCATAATTGTTCTTAAAGGATTGCTTACATGTAAAAGCGATTAAACAACCAGCTATGTTTTCGTAGTCTTTTTGCTTTCCTACATCATCTGAATTCACCTCAATTAATCTGATGTGAATTCGCAACTCCTTGGGGATATCTTCTATCGATAGCAGTCCCAAAATTCGTTTTTCCACTGCCAATCTTATCTTATGTACAATTTGCTTCTTCTCTTTGATCCATTTAAACCCAAATCGCTTGTCTTTCTCGATTATCTTCCAGTCCTCCTCTTCCACCAATTCAATAACTGCTTCTACTAACTTTCCAGTCCCTCTATGTAAGATCTTCATGTACCAAATTTACAAAAGTTTATGTTTTTTATCAACTATGTTTATCTTTTAAGTTTTCCTACTTTCGGGGAAGGCTACAATACCTAGCTATTATATTCTTACTTTATTGTCACCATCGGCCTGGATGTGCGATGTGATGCTTTTGTTTATTCTTCAATATCGGTTCTAATTTGTCAAAATTCAAATTCAAGCACGGCCTTCTTCCAACACTCCCCCACCCCAAAAGACCACTACAAGTTAGCTTCCACCTACCAGCTCTACCAGGTAGTATACTTTGTATCTCCACCTGGTACAGCTGTCTGGCTCCAGCAGTCTTAGTAGCGGTCTTTTGTTGTGGGGGCTTGTTTTCGCACTTGGGCTAGTATTCCATGTTTCCCCACTGCTATGTACATGAAAATGCACTGTGTCTTACTTCTGTCTGCTATCCTCTCGCCTCTTATTAGGGGCTTGATTTTCCCCTTTGGCTGGTATAAAAAGGTGGGAGCAAAGGCAAGAGTTGGATGGGTGTAATTGTTTGATTTTCAGCAATTTAAGTAAAATAAAGTGGCTTGATTTTTTGCATAACCCTCTGATTTTCTGTATCTTGTAGTTAATAATTCAAAACAACTATAAGTATGAATCGCGCTCAATCGTCTAAAGGGTTCTCCTTTGACCTATACTTGCCGTATATGCTCCAAGTGATGCGGGAATGGGAAATTGAAGAACAAATTGCTGAAATCCGTGCTGCTGAGGAAGAACGAGAAGAATTGCTTTGTGCGGCCTTTGCACTGGCTCCGATGTTCCAACTTCAACACATTGTTAGGGATTGGTGGATTGTGGCTATTGACGAACCGTTGGAACGAATCGAGCAATTTGCCTTTCCCGATAAGCCGGTTACTGGTGCTAAGGAGTTACACCGAATCGATGATCGTACACTCTTGATTCGTTCGGATCTCTCTGGTACTGAATTGCTGGAAAACCTAGAATTATTGTTCCTCCCCTTCTAACATTTTAAATCTTCAATCATGTCACATTATAAGAATATGACCATCCGGTCTATTGCGGAGACTATTGCCTTCTATCAAGGGTATACGCTTGATGAAAAAAGCTTTAAGCGGTATTACCAGAAAATTGGGCGAAAACGGCATGGGGGTAATCGATACCATATCGCCCTATACATTGTGGAGATGTTCATTCTGAACGATAACCCACAGCCTAATCCACCAGTGCCCTACAGCGGCTCCTGCTCTGTCCGTTTGATCAATGAAGGCCCTTCTTTTTGCTCGGAACAACAAACTGTTTACAAGCCGATGCCCAAAAAGGCTGCTCACACTTAATTGAAATCTGTTAACCTAATCATATTCATCATGCAACATGCTAGTTTTCTTCCAGCTACCGAGGTAGCTAGTATTCAGACTTTCCCGGAGATTCAATATCTGCCAGGGGCTCCCCGTGCGTATCGCTTTGATGCTAAAGCCGGACGATTCAATTTTCGAGGGGAAACGCAGCTGACCAATCGTGGCGAAGCTTTTGCTTTTATCCCCATTGCCTATCGCTTTTTTGCTGGAGAGGTGCTGGGGTATGACCATCGCAATTGGGTGGAGTTTTACTTTATCAATCAGTTGGGGCAGGTCTGTAGCCTCTTATTCCATGGCTATAGTGTGGATAACCTGCGCCCTACTTTCGCGGATATGCACTACGATCGAATCGACTTTACCCAAGTGAAGCTGACGGTATTGCCGGAACAGCGTACTAATCAGCATGGTTCCTACTTCTTGGCTTCTTTTAGTTATGAGGTGTTACCTACCGAGGATGGTCAGGTTCTTCAAGCGATTACTGCCGCTTTGCCTCCATTGTATAGGGAAGATACCTTGGTC
>ENA-UENV01000496-UENV01000496.1-marine-metagenome-genome-assembly--contig:-NODE-496-length-10494-cov-2.764363_pt1 | contig 10494 bp, 9 predicted proteins | sample MGYA00237878_ERZ529328 | MGnify/ENA primary metagenome ERZ529328 (study PRJEB26372, sample SAMN05368348) | marine metagenome | biome: cultured habitat; feature: ocean water; material: water; isolation... | reverse complement strand
CGGGCCTTGGAGAGGGTGGCCTTCTAAGTACCTTCTATGGTCCGAATGGTAGTGTAAACAATGGTGGTGGCTGGGGTACCTGCTATATCAACCAAGAGTTTGAGGCGACCTACGATCGCGATGATGTTCGACTGAAGCAAAACGTTGCCAAGCACAATCAAAATGCTGACGTTTTTGTAGATGGTAACAATCCAGTAAGTTGGAGAGGTTGGAAGCACCATGCTGCTAAGCCTAACAACTACGCGAACGATACTCCATTCGACAATCCGTATATCCGCTATGCCGATGTGCTTTTACTATATGCTGAGGCAAAACTTGGACAAGGTCAACTTAGCCAGGATATCATTGATCAGACCGTGAATCGAATTCGGGCTAGAGCCCGTGGGACTGCCGACGCGGTACCAGATATGGTAGCTGGCACAACAGAACAAATGGCCGAGGAACTGCTGAGTGAACGTCGTAAAGAGCTTTGCTTGGAAGGTTGGAGAAGGTTTGACCTGGTTCGTTTCGGAAAGTACAGAGAGCGCGTATTAGCTATCGATCAAGGCGGCTGGAGTACAGCCGGAAATCCAGGCCCTAACTACGAAGACCATGAGATTAGATGGCCTATTCCAGAAACGGAATTGGTATTGAATAGCAGTTTGAAACAAAATCCAGGCTACTAAGCACTAAGGTTTTCAAATCTAAAAAAAATTAAAATGAAGATATATAACTTGAGATATTACAGTAGCCTCTTGCTATGCGGAGCTATTGTACTCTTCTTAGCGGCTTGCGACGAATTCGATATTCGCGAAGGTATCCGAGAAGTCGAGTTCAAGGTTACCGCCAATACTTCCTTAATTACGGAAGGAGAAAGCATCACATACTTTGATTCCTCGCTCAATGTAAGTAGTAGAGTTTGGACTTTCGAAGGCGGAAATATTGCTACTTCTGACCAGGCTCAGCTTGACGTAAATTATCCAACCGCTGGCCGATATGGTACCACTTTGGAAGTTACTTTTACGGACGGAGGAACAAAAGATCGCCTATTCTATGTAGACGTTGAACCACAGGTAGCAGCAGACTTTGATGCCAATCTTCGTACCATTGTAGTAGGAGGACAAGTGGAATTTACAAACCTAAGTACCGGTTTGGATAATCAAGCCAATGTCTTTGCGATTAATGACGATACACGAGAAAAGGAGGCTCCAGTTTATCAATGGACCTTTGAAGGCGGATCGCCTGCTACTAGTACAGATGAAAACCCGGTTGTAAACTACCCGAATACGGGAACGTTCAGGGTTTCTTTGGTATCTACTCGTTACGCTCCTGAAAATGTGGGGATCGTAGAAAAAGTAGGATTCATTAATGTAGTAGACGTGAATGTGATTTCTCCCGCTACCGTTACACTTACGAAGTTCGGGTCTCAACTGAATCTGGCCTATCCAGAAGGCTTCAGTACCATCCCTGATGATGAACTGGGCAACTTCTCTTTATCCGTAGATGGAAATGATAGCCCGGTCTCATCCATTAGTATTGATGCCAATGATGATAAGGTACTTGTACTTACCCTAACGAACCCAATTATTGAGGATAATTCTTCCATTGTACTCAACTATGGAGGTGGCAGTCTTTTTGCGACCTCTGGTTCCTTAGCTGCGCCCATCATTGATTTCAACGTGACCAATTCGGTAGTAAATCTTTGGAGTGGTAATGTTGGCTTCGAAGAAGGAGCTGCTGGTGCTTTCCCTCCAAACTGGGGGACTTGGAATCCAACACAGGGGGTGAATAATAACGAATTCTATGAAACAACAGAAGAGGATGTGAAAGTGGGGGCACGTGCCTTGAAGATTTCTTATGATGGTTCTGGTGATCAGTGGATCTTGGATAACAAAGCTCCAGCAGATGTAATTCCTGGTGGCAATTATCGAGTTACCTTCTGGGCCAAATCAACTATGGATGGTGCCATTTTCGATATTCGAGTAATCGAGAATGGTTGGGCCGCTGCCAATGATCCTCAAGATGTATCCCTTACTGCGGAATGGCAACAGTATTCCTTTGATTTTGTAGCCAATGATGCAGGGTCTATCAACCGTAAAGTTTGGTGGCAGTTGCCTGGCTCCGCTGAGTCCTTCCAGGTGTACGTAGATGATCTGAAATTGTACTATTTGGACTAAAGAACCAAAGTTTTTTGTAATAATTCCCGAGCAGGGGATGTAATTGATGCGAGACTTCTGGGGCGATTGGGCTTTAGAAGTCTCGTTTTTATATCGCTATGACTAAATTCTTTAAGTATTACCAAGCCCTAGCGCTTTTGATAGGCACGGCTGCTTCATTAATGAGCCAGGAGAACGCTTTTGTTGATGTTTCGGCAGGGGTAGATCTCTTTTCTTTCGGAGGTGTACAAGGCATTGCCGTTGGTGATTATAACAATGATGGCTTTGATGATTTCTACGTTTGCGCAGATGTGGGCCAGAATAAGCTCTTTCGCAATAATGGGGATGGTTCCTTTACGGAAGGGGCGGAAGATCTAGGGCTAGCCATTGCGGCTAAAAGTAAAAGTGCGATATGGGGAGATATCAATAATGATGGTTATCTAGATCTCTATTTGGCAAACCTAGCCAGCAATGACCAGCTTTTTCTCAATCAAGGCGATGGAACTTTCCAAGACATCACCAGCCAGGCCGGTATCGAGAACTGGGAGAATCCTAGCTCCGTGAATATGGCCGACGTGGACAATGACGGTTATCTCGACATTTACATATCCAATCTGGCTGCAGAAAATATCCTGTATCTGAATAAACAAGATCTTTCCTTCCAAAACTATACGCAGCAGTCCGGTGCTACGGATACCGGAAGTTCAATGGGGTCGATCTTCTTTGACTACGATAAGGACGGCGATCAAGACTTATTTCTTACGCATGATCATGCCGAACCTAGCTTGCTGTATCAAAATGATGGGACCGGTCATTTTATCGAGGTCAGCGAAGCCGCTAATGCCAATGTACAAGGTCTAGGGATGGGGGTAGATATAGGCGATATCAACCAGGATGGCTATTCTGATATCTATATCACCAACTTATTCAAGAATACCTTATTGCTGAACAAGGGGGATGGGACTTTCGAGAATATATCGGCTAGTGCTGGCATTGAGGACTATGGCATGGGGTGGGGCACTACTTTTATCGATTTTGATCGAGATGGCTGGGTAGATATTTATGTGGCGAATGATTCAGAGTTTTCACCCTATCCCAATGTGCTTTATCGCAATCAGGGAGATAATACCTTCCTTGCCGTGGAGCTGCAAAAGGATATTAGTAGTAATGCACAAAGCTATGCGGCTGTCTGTCTGGATTTTCAACAGGATGGTCAATTGGACCTGGCGCTTGCCAATCGAGGGGAAGAAGATCACTTTCAGCTTTTCGAAAATGCCAATCTTGCTGGCAACTGGATAGGCGTGAAACTCCGAGGTATGCAAAGCAACTCCGATGCCATCGGCAGTAAGCTACGGATTGTGGATGAACTGGGCCATATTCATTATCGAGAATTAACAGCTGGACAGGGGTGGACTAGTCAGAATAGTAGTATACTCTATGTGGGGCTCGGAGCTGCTAACTCCATTGATAGTTTGAGTGTTTATTGGCCTTCAGGTTTGACCCAACAACTAGACGGCCCTCCTATTAATCAGTACTACACGATTATTGAAGGGGAATTGCCTATGGAAGGTGTCATTGCCAAGCCATTGCTAACCACCACTACCCTACCCGTTGCCAAAGCAAGGAAACTAGAATTTGCCGTTTTTCCCAATCCCACCAAGAATCAAGTGAAACTTCAGATTAAGGCCAAAGCGCTACCAGGCCTAGAGCTTAGAATCTTTGACGGATTGGGTACACTATTGCATACCCAATCCATCAAAAAAGAAAGGCGGCTGCACCAGCAGCTAGATCTGGACCTTACTTCCTTTTCATCACATAAGCTTCTGCTTTTGCAGCTGCGTACAGCCGATCAGGTCGTGACAAAAAAGGTGATCCTAAACTGACTAGATCTTAAGAAAGAAAACTGCTCTTCACTTGATTAACCAGTTTGGTACCATCTGGGTCAGCGGCGGTCTTCAAATGGCATAGGGCCTCCGCCCATTCGGAGGTACGTACTCGTAGCGGGGGCTGTTCTTGCTGTGCTACCTCCAAGATAACTGCGGCTACCTCAGCACCCGTTTGATACACCTGTGCGGCCCCTTCTCCTGCCCGGGCTTGCGTACCAGCAATGTACTGTTGAAAAATCGGCAAATACTCTCCCGAAGCCAATTGCCCTTCCGCGGAAGCGGTATTAGCAATAGCCGATTTCATAAATTCTGTGCTAATTCCTCCAGGCTCCACAATACTAAATTGGATGTTGAATGGATCGCTGACATAGGCTGCTAGGCTTTCCGTGTAGCCTTCAACGGCAAATTTGGCCCCGCAGTACAGCTCATTGAATGGTTGTCCTACGAGCCCTCCCACGGAAGTAATATTGATAATGTGCCCGGAGCGTTGCTTTCTCATCTGTGGGATAACTGCTCTACAACAATAAACCACGCCGAGGTAGTTGACGTCCGTTACCCATTTAATTTCCTCAATGCTAGCTTGTTCCGTCGTTTTACCAAAACCGGCACCTGCATTATTAATGAGCATATCAATTTTTCCATCTGCTGTGATGATGGTATCAACGGCAGCCTGAATCGAATCTAAGTCGGTAACATCCAGTTGAATCAAGTGAATGTCCAAATCTTCTGCGGCTGCCTGCTCCTTCAGTTTCTCCCCTTTGGTGAGGTTTCGCATGGAGGCATAAACTTTGAATCCATTTTTGGCAAAAAGCAATGCGCTTTCATAGCCTACCCCACTGGAGGTCCCTGTTATCAAGACATTTTTCTTCATGTGATTTCTTTTTTGGAATGAACGTTCATTCCACATATGATTTAAAAAATTTTAAGCCTTAACTGCATCCCAAGTCAATCGCAATTGATTGTCCATACTTTTGGCGGATGCCTTCCCTTGTTGGTTGAAGTGCCATCTCAAATGGGATAAGATGGTCCCTCCTAGAAATTGTAATAGTTCGTTTACGGCGATGTCTTTGATTATGCCCTCTGCTTGGCCTTGCTTCAGCAACCGAATAACTGGCTCGATGGCTTGATAGCCGAAGGCCCTGGTCTCTTCTGTAATAATCGGGGAGGCCTGCAATTGCTCCATAAACTGGAAATACAGTGGCCTCTGCACGAAAAAATCTATCGCCGCCCTGTAGTACAGCTCAAATTGAGTCTTGACCGGTTCATCATGGAATAATTTCTCCAAGATCATGGCTTCCTGCTGCTTGATATCCGCATAGATGGCGTTGATCAAGGCCTCCTTATTCTCAAAGTGATTGTAAATGGTCCCCATCCCGGTTTTTGCTGCGGTAGCAATAGCTGACATGGGAGCGGCATGAATACCTTTCTCCACCAATAGCTGCAGGGCAGCTTCAATTATTTGCTGCTTTTTGTCCACGGCGCAAATGTATGAGATTGGAATGAACATTCCAAGTTGACATAAAGTATTTGCGATTTAGCACATTTTGATTCAGCAAAAAAATACTGGATAACAACCAACAATTTCTTCCTTCAGCTTTGCTTTTTTACTGTGCCTATTGGTAGCTGAATGCGGGCGGACAAGCACAAAAGTGGATCACTGATGGCAACAAGGGCATTACCTACCTACAATTGACAGACTCCTATCTTCCCATTTATCTTCCTCAGGGACATGATGTAAATTTTTGTAAAAAAAATAACCGAAGACCGAAAGAAATTGCCAGAAAAGGAATCTAACTGAACATAAATGAATTCAATTCTTAAAAATTTGAACCAATGAAATACTTCAGAACAGGATTCCTATTTCTTCTTTTGGGAGCTATTGTTTTAACCTGGTCTTGTAAAAAGGATGAAACCTGCGTTGAAACCACTTGGTATGAAGACGCCGACGAGGATGGCTTAGGTAACCCAACGGTTAGTATGACCGCCTGCGAGCAACCAGACGGCTTTGTTGCGGACAACACGGATACCGATGACACCGGTGGGAGCTACACACTACACGCAGCTTTTGAAGAGTTTGACAGCGAAAACTTTACGATCTACCTTGACGGTGCTGAAGTAGTGATAGAATCTAATGGCCTACCGAACCACACTTCCCCCTACTGGTCAAATACCAATGAACGTACCATTAATGGTCCGATGGGTGCCCATACTACCCCTGCAGCGGCTGTGGATCATCCCCTATTTGTGGACCCAACGGCAACCTCTTTTAACCAGATGGCACCTGGGAATATTGATGACTTTAACGGTTCCTACACCTTGCGCGTACCGATTAATCCTGAACTAGCAGCTAATTCCTCTGCTACAGGTTTAGGAGCAATAGGCATTGCGATCAGTGGCTCAATGATCTACAATGACCAGGAAGGCCCCAATGTACCTTTAGATGATGCGGTGGTTTCACTAGATTACAATGGAGCACATACCGGCCCCCAGAGCTATCATTACCACCTAGAGCCTAAGGCCTGGACGGATGATGATGGTAACTTGATCGGGATAATGTCCGATGGCTTCTTTTTATATGGACGTAGAGATTATGATGGCAGTTATCCAACCGATTTGGATGCTTCTGGTGGTCACTTTGGCCCGACCCCTCATAATCCTGATGGGGAGTATCACTATCATGTTCAAAACGAGTTGTATTTAAATCAGTACTATATCTTATTTCCAGGAGACCTTCAAGGGACACCAAATGATATTCGATAAACTTTTCGGGCTGCTTTTAGTATTGACCTGCTTAAGTGCTTGTGAGAATTCCATCCCCAAGCCAGTGCCGGTCAATGCCAAAACTGATGAGTTCATTCATCAAGATTCACTCGTATTGGTTCCTGAAAGAGGACTTGTCCATTATTTGGGCAAGCCCTTTTCCGGGGCGGCTGTCTCTTTTTACCCCAATGGAAATATCGCTGTGCGAAATGAATATGCAGAGGGTAAGAAGCATGGAGTATGTAGCAGATGGTTTGTCGATGGTACTATCAGCTATGAGAGCGAATATAGTAAGGGCAAAAAGCATGGTAGTACCAAAACGTGGTGGAGGAATGGCAACATTCGTTCTGCAGCACAATTGAAAGAAGGAACCGCTCAAGGGCTTCAAAAGCAATGGTATAAAAGTGGTGCTTTATTCAAGGTAAGGAATATAGTCGATGGAAAGGAAGAAGGATTGCAGCAGTCCTGGCGGGAGAATGGGAAGCTGTACAATAACTACGAAGCTAAAAATGGTAGGATTTTTGGCTTGAAAAGGGCTGAACTGTGCTTTGAGTTGGATAATGAGAAAATTACTGCGAGCATTGGGGACTGACATGTACCGGGTCAAACAAACTAATAAGCCGTAGGTCCCCTAGTTCCATTTAACTATTTTCCGCATTTTCTTCTCCTGGATGCTACCATATTTAACTGGCAACAGTTTGATAATATATTTCTGTTATTGATTAGGTTTTCAATTAGTTCTTAAAGCCTCCTTACATCAATAGCTCCTAACGGAAACCGGGTTTCGGGTCCAAACTAAGACACCTACTGATTGAATTACATGTTTTCTCCTTTTTACCTCCGACAACTAGGCGATTCTAACTTGCCCCTAGACCTTGCGCAGGATTGTCTAAAAAAAATCTATCCCTTGCGCAGGATTTCCACATTACCGTGGTCTAAATGGAAAATGGTCAGAAAAATATCAGTAATCAGCGTTTGATTCGGTGACTCAGTACAGGCCAGAAATACTACAAAACGATTTCTTGGATAACGACCTTCAAATTCTGCAAGCTATTGCCAGTGGAAGGCAGCAGGCATTTAGAATGCTCTATGCGCGCTATGCGGATAGAGTATACAATATAGCTTTAAGCTATACGAAGAATGCAGAAGATGCAGAGGAAATTGTGCAAGATGTTTTTGTGAAAATTCATAAAAGTGCCTCGATGTTCAAAGGGCAGTCGGCGGTCAAAACCTGGATTTACCGCATTGCGATCAATGCTACCCTTAACTATCTGAAAAAGCAGCAACGCTTTACTGTATTCAAGAGTACGTTTTCCAGGACTAAAAGTGTTGAATTTAACCATCCGGGCGTTCTACTAGAAAACAAGGAAAACGCGGCACGATTGTACCAAGTAATAGATGGTCTACCAGATAGCCAGAAAACAGCTTTTATCCTAAGCTATATTGAAGATCTTCCCCGAAAAGAGGTAGCTCATATCATGGAAACGTCTCTAAAAGCAGTGGAATCCCTGTTACATCGCGCCAAAAGAGATATGCGGATAGAATTAGAAAAGATCTACCCACATCGCAGGAAAATTAAGAAGTAGCTGCACTTTTAGTGATCTAAAAGAGTATTAATCCATAACAACCAGACTAATGAATGAAGAAAAAGAACAATGGATGGAAGATGTCTTCCAAAGTATGAAGGGCAGTCGTCGGGCTCAACCCCGTCCTACTCTATTGGCCAAAATTGAGAATCAAATCGCAGCGGCAAAAATGATTCCCTTGCAAAAGTGGCGTTATGCGGTGGCAGCAGCGGCCTTATTGTTATTTGTCAATGTCGCAGCTTTGCTGATTTATCAGAATACTGGAGAAGCTCGTTCAGAAGTAGCTGCCGCGGACGCATATAGCGAATCTCTAATCTCAAGTTTTCAAATCTATGAATAATGAGCCAACTTACTTTCTATAAATATGCGACTTGGGGGCTGCTGGTTTTAAATATAGCTATTGTAGCCTTTATGTTTCTCATGAGGCCTGGACCTAGATCTCGACCGACCGCTTCCTCTAACAATTTCCGAAATGAGGTAATCCGGGCACTTGGTTTGACGGAAGATCAAGAAAATACCTTTAAGCAATTAGCTGCAGAACATAGCCAATCCTTGCGAGCCATTAGTGAGCAACAGCAGGGGCTACTTCCTCCCTACTTTAAAAGCCTGAGCGATTCTTCTAAAAAGATTGATGAGGAAGCGATCTTACGGCAATTCGAGCAATTGGAACGCCAAAAGATAGAAATAACTCATCAACACCTGCTGGATGTTAAGTCAAGGTTGCGGGGGGAGCAACTAGCTAATTTTGATAGTTTCATGGATAGATTTATTGATAAACTCCTGTTAGATAATGGAAGGAAACCACCACCTCCGAAGAAGAGGAGATAATGAAGATGAAAACAAGCTGGTCCTTCTGTCAAGGTGCAGCGGCGAAAGATGCCAGGCTTGTGATGACTGAATCCCTATCATCTTCCTAAAGATTTGCCCAGCGATGCTACCTATTATCTTCCCACCGAAATAGGCCCAATCACTAGAAAATCGCTTGTGTAGACGCCTAATGTTGATCTGAAGTAAAAGGTTTTTTCAAAAAAAGCATTTTCCACCGCAGGATTTGAAAACGCCAACGGTCTAAGGAAAAATTTACTTCAAATTAATGTGTATGAAATATTGGGTTAACATTATTTTTTTGCTGTCTACAACACTTAGTTGTGCTCAGGGTTTTTACGATTTGAACACCATTCAAACCATAGAAATCACTTTTGCCGAAAGTAACTGGGACCAACTAATGGATGCGGCCTATTCCGCAGATGCGGGATATATCATGGCGCAAAGTGTTACCATCAATGGGGAAACCTTTGATAGCATCGGGGTGAAATACAAGGGTAATAGTTCCTATCGAGCGAACCAAGTTAAAAACCCTTGGCATATCGAATTAGATACGTATAAAGAACATGACTACGATGGCTATACGGACATCAAGCTGGCGAATGCCTACAATGACCCTTCCTTCCTTCGGGATGTATTGGGATATCACATACTGAGGCAGTACATGGATGCCCCGCTGGCCAATTATGCCAACCTGTATGTGAACGGGACCTTAATTGGTCTTTATAGCAATACAGAATCCATTTCAAAGAAGTTTGTTAATAGACGTTTTAACTCAAATGACAATGCATTTTTCAAGTGTAGCCCACCAGATGGTGCCGGACCGCAAGCCAATGATTTTCCTAATTTGGTTTATCTGGGGCAAGACAGTACTGCTTACTATGATGCCTATGAGTTGAAATCTAATGAGGGTTGGCAAGAATTGATTGACCTTTGCGATACCTTGACTAATCACATCGGGAGCATCGAAAAAATACTGGATGTGGATAGAGCGCTGTGGATGCTTGCCTTCGACAATGTCATTGTCAACTTGGACAGCTACATTGGCGTGTTTTCCCAAAACTATTATTTATACCGTAGTGATTATCAACGATTCCTTCCCGTCGTCTGGGATTTGAATGAATCTTTCGGCGTATTCTCCCAGACAGGTACAACTAATCTCAATAATACTACTGCTAAGCAGCAGATGTCTTATTTGCTTCATCAAAATGACAGTGATTTCCCGCTGGTCCAGCAATTGTTGAGTGTGCCCATGTACAGGCGCATGTACCTGGCTCATATGAAAACAATCCTACTGGAAAA
>ENA-UENV01000482-UENV01000482.1-marine-metagenome-genome-assembly--contig:-NODE-482-length-10689-cov-2.640578_pt1 | contig 10689 bp, 5 predicted proteins | sample MGYA00237878_ERZ529328 | MGnify/ENA primary metagenome ERZ529328 (study PRJEB26372, sample SAMN05368348) | marine metagenome | biome: cultured habitat; feature: ocean water; material: water; isolation... | reverse complement strand
AAAAGGGGTGAGACTCACTGTCCCCTTTGATCTGGGTGGTTTCGACTAAAGGTTCCCAGCGAGAGCGCAAGGTAGCATAGTCTTGGGTCATTGGATTCCCCGCGAAGTCGGTCAAGGTAAACATCAAGCCATTGGAGGCATTGCCATTGTGCGGGATCGCCAATAGTTTGCCGCCAGTTTTGTCCTCATAGGCCTGTAAAGCCTTCCAAAGATCTTCCGGATTGCTGCTGATCGAGCTGGAAAATGGAATGGTTTGAATGGCTTTGTCCTTCCCGTCTCGATAGATCACGATGCGATGCAGATTATTGCCTTGTGGTAAAGAGGACCATTCGTAGCCAACGAAGGCTGTGAATTGGCCAGGGTCATTATGTTGCTCGGTGGTAGTTAGATAGTCATTCCACACTTTGCTGTACACCTTAGCTAGCACTTGCCGATCCGTTAGGATCTTAGGAAGTTTCCCTGATGCAAATCGGTTGATCAATTCCCGACCGATGGCTGCTGACTCCTCCTTCGTCCCTTTCAGCTGTTTAGCCCAGCGTTCTAAGATAGGATCTGCCATTAGGGCAGGATTTTCAGCCATGATCTCATTAATCATGCCGAGGCCTTCAGCATGGTCAGCCACCACTAGAAAATCCAGTGGTCTTGATAATTGAAAGGACTGTCCTTCACTTTCGATCGACTCTCCCTTGGCAAAACGCAAGGCTTCATCAGGAGTGAGCCTGGCTCCGAAGGAAAAGGCATCCGGAGAATTGGTGGTGTGCAGATGGGTGTCCCCCCAATACAGGTTCTTGTTTGGATTTGTGGCCACTTCTGTTTGTGGGCTATCGGAAGTTGTTTCTCCTGTGGCAGTTGAACTAGATTCCTTCGAGTCAGAACAAGCCATACCCAATAAGATGAGGCATACGAATAGAGATAGGTGTCTCATGGTAGCTTTTGCTTTGATCTTAATTGTAATGTTTTACCGGCCCTTTTCGGTTCCAGTATTTGTTTGGGTGGGTGAATCTTACAGGTAGGTCTTTGATTTAGAATTGAGGTCAGTTGATTACTTTAAAAATAGTTAAAAGGGCTCAATCCGCATAATCTCTAGCAAAATGCCAATCGTAGATCATACTGCTTACCTCCCTGTAAAACAAACTTTTGGAGTCCAGCCCAGTTCACCTTGGCTCTCGGATAAGGCAGCTCTTCTCGTTGATCAACCACTAACTCGGCGGTACATCCGGCAGGGATGGTCAATAGCAGACGACGGTCTCCTTTTGCCCCACTTAGCTTATATTCAATCGGCCCTTGAACGGTATAGTTGGTGAGTTCTAACTGCCGTAATGGCCCTGGCTGTGGGCGAATCTGTACTCGGCGGTACCCCGCCTCTAAGGGCCGAATTCCAGCCAAATCCATGTAGGTTAAAAATAAGGGCGCAATAGCAGCATGACTCCATTGGGATCGACTATCAGGCTGTGCTTTCCAAACTTCTTGCATACTGTTGTTGGTCGCTACGGAATCCATTTGGATCCAGCGACTATGCAAATCTTTGAAGATAGCCTCAGTTTCTCCTGCTTGGGCAAGTGCCCATAAACCCCAGTTTGCATTGGCGGGATAACAACGACCGAGGTTTTGGGGCGGATTGGTGAGAAGGGCCACCGATCGCTCTGTTTGTCCTTTCGGGCAAAGATCAAATAAGAGGGCATGAGCTAGGCTTCTTTCACAGTAGCGGATTTGGCCCTCCTCAGTGTTCCAGGGCAAATTGCAGACAAAGGTTTGCTCTTGTCTATCCCAAAAATTAAGTAGCGTACTTTCCCATAAGCTTCTTCCGAATTCTTCAGCGTCTCGAGCGAGTTCTTGTTGGTCGAAAGCTCGACATAGTGGTACGAAGGCAGCTTGCAACATACCGATCGCATAGAGGTTAAAGGCGCACTGCTTGTGTCGTTGTTGCTGATAGGCATCTGTATCTAGCCAGACTGTTGGAATGCCAATTTCTTCCACTGGCAGCATTCCATCGGCGCGCCTGATTTTTTTCAAATAGTTGAAAAAACGAACTAGCCGGGGAAATACTTCGGCCAAAGCTTCCTTGTCGTTCGTGTATAGATAGTGATGGTAACAATCGAAATTAAAGGCGATGCCGTGATCTAGGAGAGGACCCCAGGGCGTGAGTCCCAATTGGCGTTGAGCGAGTCGGTTGAGTCGGTCGTAGGCGGGCCAGGTGTCGAGGAAAAAGCCATCTACGGTCATGCCTTGACTGAAGGTGTTGAGGTAGCGGGCGGGGAGTTGGGTTTCGCCAAATACGCTGTAAAGGGCATGCAGCTCATGGCCGATATCCCCGCTATATTGCTGTCTTTCTCTACCAGCCCCGTCTACGATGGTATCATGGGCATTATTGTAAATGGTGTTGATAGAGGCATCAATGAGCTGTTGGAGTTTCGAATCATCTACTTTGATTTTAGGTGCTTGGGGAAAATCGTATAGTCGACGTTTTAGGCCTACATCACGCACGATCACCTTGCCTTTCGTATTGTGAATATGCAGCTGTAGCCACTTTACGCTTTCGTAGTCAAAGGGCATGAAGGTATTCTCCCCGGCTTGACAGACAAATCGCGACCAGGAATGGAAATGGCTATTCATCAAGGCCGGACCTCCTTCTGAAAAGGGAACGTGCGCCTCGTGCACTAGGAGTTCGATGGTGGTTCCGGCAGCGGCTTCAATACTGAAAAATGGCCAGCCAACCATCTGCTCTTTAAACCGGAAGGTCAGAACGGTTCCTATATCCTCCTGGTCTGCTTGAAATGACCATGTTGCCACTGCGGGTTCTTCCGTAATAGACTTAGTAGTGGCTTGGTAGGCATTAGGTGGAATCATTTCAAAATACTCTCGAATGGGCCGTATCCAATGAACAATATGTGAAGTGACCAATTCTACTTCATTAATGTCTTTTTCTAGGATTAAAGGGATACTGCGCTTCCGCAATTGAGTCGTGGTAGCTCCGGCACTAGAATTGTATAGATAATCTGAACTGTTCGTACTGAGCGCGGTACGGTGTGCAGCTCCTCGTAATTCTTGCGCTGGCAACCAGTCTGCCCCTGTTTTAAACGAAGCCCCAGACCACCCATGGGGATATTTTGTAGCATCAAACTCTTCTTGCAGGGCACGCAGGTACCATCTTTTGTAATGTCCCGGCTGCCAACTTCTCGCTAACAGGCATTGCCAAGTTCCATCAGACAGTATGGCCTCTTTTTTACCGGAACGGTATTCTAGGTCTAATTTGAAGATAAAACCCGGTTTACCGACAGGCCAGGTTCCATCTCCCATTCCGTAGTAGAGTACGGTGGCTCCCAGCACATTTTTTCCTACTTGCAGGGTTTTCGTAAGATCAATAGGGTCAGCTTCCGTATATCTTGGATCAGCAGGTGGTGGGCCCCATTGAATTCTTTGGCCGTTGAGCGCTAGAAGATAACGGCTATCACCGAGTATCCAACCCTTAGCAGATTGTAAGCCTTCTTCGACCTGGATTTGTTTACGAAACAGAATGAAAGTGTTGGGGAGTGTTCTCTCAGAAGGGTACCATATCCAGCGGGCAGGGGTGAGATCCAGTGCCAGGGGAGAAGAAAGAACGGGACCGGTTAGAGCATGGGTTGAAGGTGGTAAGGTTGGGCTGGAAAAAGCAGACCAAGCTTGCTGAGTGGATAGGAGGGCAGCTCCGCCCAGGGTACCTTTTTTAAAGAAATCTCTACGGGAATAGGGCATATGCGTATTGTTTTGTCGTTAAGCCAATTTCTCCAATAACCAAACCTTTTCAACAATGTCTTGAGTGGCTGTAAGTTCCACTTTTAATTTATCTAATTGTGCAGGACTGTACTGCTCCTTTTGCAGGAGTTTTCTCATGAATTTGATAAAGTTCAAGTAATGTTTCTTGTGATATCCCAATTGTCTTTTTCGATAAATGTAGTTTTGGAAGCTATCTAAGAGAGAGTATAAAGGTTCCATTTGCTCCAATTCGTAATAAATACAAGCTAGCATTCGTCTGGCATTTAAGTTATTTAGCACATCGTCGGTATCAATCCGTTGGAGATGTGCCATGGCTTCCATGTAGTTCAGGGTTTTGTAATGCAGTAAGGCCAAATTGAAATGATAGGTGGACTCCTTGACATCTCTGTCTAAATAATCCTTGTAGTTTTCGATGAATTGAGCTACCCATTCATACTCTTCGAGTCCCAGTCCCAGCGCAACAATGTTCTTATAGTTGAAACGGGAGAGTATGCCGTTATCATAAAACACCCCATTATCCAGCCCGTCTTGGTAGATACTAAAGGCCTCTCTCTTGAAATATCCTTCTTGGGCATTGAGTCTACGTATGCAGAAGTTGAGTGCAAATATGTACAGATCGCGCAATTCTTGTACGGGAAAGTGGTGTTGATGAAGCTGCATCAAAGTTCGGAGTTGGACAAAGTGAGGTAAGGCGGCATCTACCAACATCATTTTGATGCAGTGGTAGTATACCGCTACAGCGGGGACTTCCAAATAGTCATTCTTCCGATCTACTTCATCGAGGATAGGAGAGAGCAACTCTAGATTTAATTCCGATTGGCCTACTTGCTGATGCGCCATCGCCAATGCGGCATGCTTAAACTTATTGGCAATGAAAAAAAGGTCCAACTGTCGGGAAGCTTCTTCTAGCCCTAAGTGTGTTCCCCTTTGCGAGGAAGCTTTGAATAGGTATTGTTCCTCTTGCATTAGGAAGGCCTGTAAATGAAAATTGGGATGTCTGTATGCTTGTCCTTTCAGTTCCTCTTGCGTCGTTTTCAAGCTTGTCTCAAACAATCGGTTTCTTCCTTTTTGCCGCATGGCTTGCAAAAGGGCTTTCTGTGAAAGCAATGGATCTGTGAGGTAGGCTTGGTGACTTAGAAAAGCTTGAATGGATTTATATAGAAAGGACATCGCATACCTCATTTTCTTCTCCTGATAGGCTGTTTTCGGGTATAAGAATTTGAAGACTAGTCTTTTGTCCAGTTGATCCACCTTAGAACCGTAGGCATACTTTACCAAGTATTCGAAGAGCTGGATCACATCTGACCTTTGATTATGAAAGGGAGAGTTCACAAACTTTCGAAGGTCACGAATTTCTTTTTTTGATAAACATAGGAATAATTCTAATAAACGACTATTGTCCATGTTGATTGGCAAATAATGGGTTTAACATTTTGTTTAACAATTATTTATGATTTTTTTGAACACAATTCTGATTGACAAATTAAATAAAATGTTGTTGTCGAGCTGGTAAGAAAGCAGGAAATTTATAGGTGAATAGTCATTTATTTTCGATTTTGTATAGAATTCGAAAGGAAAGGCGGGTACAATTGCGTATTGACAGACAACAAATTGGCCGTTTTAAGCCTTTACTTATAGATGACTTTGCCTGGAGTCTTTGACGGTCGGCCCTTTGGTTGGATACAAGTAAGATCCTGGATTAATATTCGCACGAAAACACACGATTTATGAAGTACTTTGGATTTGGGAAGAAGATCGGCCTTCTACTTGTAGGAATTTGTTTGGTACACTTTACTTTTGCAGCTCCAGCCCTTAGTAAAGAGACTTACAAACCAGAAAGTCAGGTTCCTGTTAAGCAAAGTTTGCAATATGATCACCAGGAAAGCTCTATCGAAGTCATTAAGCTGAAATATGCTCCCCTCACTGAGGTTATTTATGAAGCGCGTAAAAAGCAGGAAAAGCTTCTGCTCCCTAGCATCGTTGTAGACGATGTGATTGTCATGTTGCAGGACTCTCCCCATTCTCTATATTCGAAAACTTCTAGACTGCATTATGAGCGGTCTCCAGGTTAAATGCTGGACTAAACACCCACCTTACTCCCCGAAAACCATCCTCGGACTTTGCGGTCCTATTCTATTTTGCCCAAAAAAATGAGTCTTAATGAAAAGGAAAGGTCTTTTATTCTCAGGCTTGATAGCCTCCTTATTCCTGCTAACCGCAGTAATCTCCACACCCAATAGTGCAGAAAAAGAAAGTTTGATTCTCAATATCATGTTATCTGTCATGGATCAAATTCACTTTGAGCCCAAAGACTTAGATGACGAATTTTCGAAACAAGCCTTTGATCGATATTTAACTAGCCTGGATGGAGCTAGAAGGTACCTGATTCAATCCGAAGTTGAACAGCTAAGAACTTTCCAGTATAAACTGGACGATGAAGCAGAAAAGCGTTCTACGGAATTTTTTGATCTTTCCATGGGCTTGATTGAACAGGGGATGTCACGGACGAAGGCCATTTATGAAGAGCTAATGGCCGGTTCTTTCGACTTGGACAAAGAGGAAGACCTTGAATTAGATGGGGAGAAACGAGGATACGCCAAAGATGAAGCAGCGCTCAAGGATTATTGGCGCAAGTACATCAAGTACCAAATCGTACTAAAGGCAGAACGTAAGATCGCGGAGCAAGCCAATTATAAAGAGGGTGTTGAAAAACAGTCGGAAGATGAAATAGTGGCCAATGCGATCAAGGAAACTAAGAAACTATTTGATGATTGGTTTGACCGGATCGGCAGATTGCGTAGATCCGACCGATTTGAAGCTTATCTCAATGCATATACGCACATTTTTGATCCTCACTCTTCTTACCTAAGTCCAAAAGATAAAGCGGACTTTGATATGGACATGGGCGGAAGATTAGAGGGAATTGGTGCCCGTTTGGTGCAGAATGGGGATTTCGTTAAGATCTCTTCTTTGATTCCTGGAGGCCCTGCCTGGAAAGGGAAGGAATTAGAAGTAGACGACCTTATTCTGCAAGTGACTCAAAAAGGGGAAAAACCCGTCGACGTTTTAGGCATGCGAGTAGACGATGTTGCGCAGATAGTGAGAGGCAAGAAAGGAACGGTGGTGATTTTGACGGTGAAGAAGAAAGATGGAACGACAGAAGATATTAGGATAGAGCGAGATGAGGTAATCTTAGACGAATCATTTGCGCGTTCTGTAATGGTGGACCTTAGCGATGGCATTACCGATATTGGATATATCAAGCTTCCTAAGTTTTATTCCACTTTTGATGGCGGCAATAGCTGTGCTGCAGATATTAAGACCGAGGTCGAAAAGCTGCAATCGCAAAATGCCCGCGGAATTATCCTGGACCTTAGAGATAATCTAGGCGGTTCCTTACCTGATGTGGTGGATATGAGTGGTTTATTTATTGAGAAAGGTCCAATCGTGCAGGTTAAGTCCAGAGATAAAGATCCTTATGTATATAAAGATAAAGACCCCGAAGTGGCCTATGACGGTCCACTGATTGTAATGGTAAATGCCTTAAGTGCTTCGGCTTCTGAGATTTTGGCGGCGGCATTGCAGGATTACAAGCGCGCGGTGATCGTTGGAGGGAATTCTACCTATGGTAAGGCTACGGTTCAGCGTTTTATTGATTTGGATCGAGTGATAAGAGGAGCCTCAGATGTCAAGCCATTGGGTACAGTGAAGCTTACCTATCAGAAGTTTTACCGCATTAATGGTACTTCTAATCAACTGCGTGGGGTTGTACCAGATATTATCCTTCCTGATCAGTATACTAATATGGATGTGGGGGAGAAGGAATATGATAATGCTTTAAGCTGGTCGGAAGTTGAGCCGGTCAACTACTATCAGGATGTATGTAAGCTTCCCAACTTGGAGGGACTTAAGGCCAATAGTGCCAAGCGAATAGCGGCGAATCCGACCTTTGATCTGATTCAGGAAAACAACATGCGTCGCAAGCGCAACGCGGAAAGAAGTTCATTCCCCTTGGATTTAGATGATTATGTTGCCTATCGCGAAGGTAGAGCGGAGGAAGCCAAGAAATATGTTGATATCATGAAAGCGGATGTGCAAGGGTTAAAGATCGAGAACCTTCCGATGGATGTCGCTTACATCCAGGAAGATGAATCCAGGGTGGCCCGCAATGAGGATTGGATTAAGACCTTAAAGAAAGATATCTACCTGGAAGAGACCTTGCATATCATGCAGGATCTGATTAAGGCGAGTAAATAAGAATTGACCATTCTACTACCGTGAAGCTCATTCTGTTTTGGGCTTCACGGTAAGTTCTCTTCATAAGAACCATATCATGCTCCGAAATTTTATGCTAGTGGCTTGGCGCCACTTAGTACGCCAACCTCTATATTCAATACTCAACATCTTGGGACTCGCTGTCGGAATTGCCGCCAGTCTATTCATCTTGCTCTACCTTAATTTCGAGCTAAACTTTGACGAGTTCCATGAGCAAAAAGAACGTTTGTATAGAGTTGAAACCAATGGCTTGAAGTTACGGACACGAGAAATGGATGTGGATTGGCAAGGGGTACCACGAAACCTAGGGCCCTTGGCGAGAGAAGCGTTCTCAGAAATCGAAGAGGTGGTATGCTTTCACCAATTTCACTCTGAAGGAATCATCAACTTTGACTATGAAGGGCGAGTAATTGGGGAGGAAGCTGTCTATGTGGTGGATTCCAATCTGTTTTCCGCTTTGACTTTGGAACTGGTGGCAGGGAGTCAATCGCATGCCTTGCACGGCCCCAACCGCTTGATTATTTCGCAAGACTTAGCCAAGAGACTGTTTGGAGATAGCCCCGCCGTAGGCAAAGTGGTAACTACGGAAATGACACACGTTCGATTGAATACACCTGCAAACTATAACTTAGAGATTACTGGAGTCTTTAAAAACCTTCCGCCCAACTCGCACATGGAAGTAGAAGCACTACTTTCTGCCGATACTGATCCGTGGATGGAAAACTATCACTTTGCTCACTTTAATACCAACACTTATTTTCTACTCCATCCAGAAACTGACCCAACTGAAGTGGCTGCTAAGCTTACTTCTTTATACGAAAGACATTTAGATCCGGATCGAGAGCCAGTATTGTTGAGTGCCAGGCATCAATTGACGCCCATTACGGCTATTCACATGCAGGCTACTGGAGGCCCAACCTACTTATACATCTTCGGAGGAGTTGCCCTACTGTTATTATTGATTGCCATGATTAGCTATGTAAATATGGTAACGGCCCAGGCGAGCCGTCGGTCCATGGAAGTGGGCCTTCGGAAGGTCTTAGGGTCTCACCGAAAGCACCTAATTGGCCAATTTCTAACCGAATCCGTTGTATTGAGTGGGTTGGGTTTACTCCTGGCAGTCGGGGCAGTCTGGCTGTGTTTAGACCCGATCAATCAATTGTTAGACCTTCAGCTATATGCCAGACAGCTGCTGAATCCTGCGGTTGTATTGGGAATGCTGTCGATCTGGTTTTTGCTAGGGATATTAGGAGGTAGTTATCCCGCCTTTTTCCTCTCCGCTTTTCAACCCATTACGGTGATGAAGGGACACAAAAGCAGGGGAGTACCCATCCGCCGCGCCTTGGTAGCAGTCCAGTTCATGGTGGTCCTATTCGTGCTGATTTGTACCAGTATGATCTATGAACAACTCCAGTTTATGCGTGCCAAGGATTTGGGTTTTGATCGGGATCAAATGTTACAAATAGGATTGGAAGGGACGGACGCAGCAGAAAAATACGGTATTCTTCGGGAACAGCTTTTACAGCATCCTGGAATCAGTGCCGTTTCACAATCCAGCTTTATGCCGGGAATGTCCCAGATGCCTCGTCGACCGATCAGTGCGGAAGGATCGGCCGGACCAGAACCTCAGTTTGTGCATTTTGGACGCATCGATGATGATTTCTTTGAAACGATGGGGATTAAATTGGTGGCGGGAAGAAATTATGCCCCCGAATTCCCCGCTGATGATACCACAGCAATAATTGTCAATGAAGCGTTCTGTCGCAACTTTGGGATTGAGGATCCTATCGGTGCAAGGATTCGCTTCGGCGATAGCGGTAACCCTAATTTTGAAACGATTGTAGGAGTGGTAGAGGATTTTCATCAAAGCAGCCTGCATGATCCAATTGCCTCACAAATCTTCTTTCGTGCGCCTGGCTTGCAGGTCGGAGTAAAGCTGAGGGGAGATGTACCAGAGGCCATTTCTTTTATGCAAAGCAAATGGTCGGGACTTTTTCCTGATACTCCTTTTAACTATCAATTCCTCAACGAAGGCTTGGATCGTTTGTATGAGGCCGACCAGATTCGTGGACGTATTTTCTTTTCCCTGTCCTTAATGACCCTGTTTATTGCTTTTCTTGGACTATTTGGCTTGGCTTCCTTTGTAGCGAGCCAAAGAGACAAGGAACTTGCCATCCGTAAGATCGTGGGGGCGAAGTGGACGGATTTGGTCTCCCTATTGACGAAGGACTTTCTCTGGCTGGTACTTTTGGCCGCCATTCCTGCCTTCATCGGAGCTTGGTTTTTGATTAAGAATTGGCTGGCGGACTTTGCTTATCAGGTACCTATAGATTTCGGCCTATTTGCGATGGTGCTGACCTTTACGCTTGTGTTTGTACTCTTGATTACCGGTCTACATGCCGTACGAGCTGCGAGTTTGAGTCCGGCTGAGGCATTAAAAAGCGAATAAGCGAATTGCTATTGTTATATTAGCTGACCTTTTCTCAGCTAAAACAAGAAAATGTCTACTAAGAAAGAATTTCTAACCGAAACAGTACCCACGCTTTTAAAGGACCTAAAAGAAGACCAGGAACCGCAATTTGGCTTGATGACGCCGCAACACATGATCGAACATCTGACTTCGATCATCAAAAGCTCTGTCAAACGCTACGCAGAACCGGA
>ENA-UENV01000478-UENV01000478.1-marine-metagenome-genome-assembly--contig:-NODE-478-length-10716-cov-2.612562_pt1 | contig 10716 bp, 10 predicted proteins | sample MGYA00237878_ERZ529328 | MGnify/ENA primary metagenome ERZ529328 (study PRJEB26372, sample SAMN05368348) | marine metagenome | biome: cultured habitat; feature: ocean water; material: water; isolation... | reverse complement strand
GCCGGCGCCCGGAGGATCTCGCCATCCTGGTCTATACCTCTGGCACCACTGGCAATCCGAAAGGTGCTATGCTCACGCACAAGAATCTGCTCTGGGCAGCCCATACTTTGTCATCCATTGATGATGCAAATATGCTGAAGCCCAATGAAGAGATCATGTCATTTCTTCCGCTCTGTCATATATTTGAGCGCACCTTTAGCGTATATGTTCATCTAGTGGTGGGCTACAAGATCAACTTTGTAGAAAGCATTGATACCCTTCCCCAAAACCTGAGGGAGATTCACCCTTCAATTGGCTACGCTGTGCCACGGATTTGGGAAAAATATTATTCAAGGATCTATATTCAGATGCAAGATGCAGATTGGTTTAATCGGCAAGCTTATGCCTGGGCTCTAAAGACCGCGGACAAGTATCAAGATACCCTAGCTTCCGGCAAAAGCCCCTCTCCCTTGCTTCGCCTAAGCCACCTAATTGCTCAAAGAGGCATCTTTTACTATCTGAAAGAGCGGCTCGGCATGGAAAAAATGCGCTATGCCTTTAGCGGTGCCGCTCCGATCTCTCCAGATATTCTGAAGTTCTATCAAAAAATTGGTTTGACCCTGGTAGAAGGCTATGGCATGACGGAAACCTCAGCCCTAATCACCTTTTCAACCCTAAAAGCCTTTAAGCACGGCACCGTTGGTAAACCCATTCCCGGGGCCGAGGTAAAATTAGGTGAAGATGGTGAAATATTAACCCGCCATGGTGGAGTCTTCAAAGGCTACTATAGAAATCCGGAAGCCACCGAAGCCGCTTTACAGGATGGCTGGATGCATACTGGCGATATAGGTGAAATCGATGAAGAGGGCTACCTTCGGATAGTAGACCGCAAGAAAGACCTTATCATTACCGCCGGAGGCAAGAACATTGCACCGCAATACATCGAAAACAAGCTCAAATTTAGTCCTTATATAAACGATGCCATCGTCATCGGTGATAAGCGAAAATACCTTTCCGCAATCATTGTATTAGATGAGGACAACATCAATAAATATGCCCAGGATCACAAGATTCAGTATTCTACTTATGCTGATCTAGCTGAAAATGAAGCCATTCAAAAGCTCATCGATGGGGAAGTGAATAAGGTGAACAAGACCCTAGCAAAGGTGCAGAATATTAGAAAGTATCGTATGCTGAACAAGCGCCTTTACCAGGAGGATGGAGAGATGACCCCCACGATGAAAGTGAAGCGTAAATACATCAATGAAGCCTATGAAGAACTGATTGAATCTATGTATTGACATTCGACCGTTATGTTTCGATAAGCCTTTTCTAACAATGGAGTGACCCTTGAGAACCACGAGGTCAATCACTTCCTAAATAAATCACTATTATGAAACGATATACTTTACATCTTGTGGCCAGCTTGATATTGGCCCTAGGCATGTGGTCTTGCGGAGGAGGAGAAGCTACTGGAACGGATGATACAGCAGCTGGCAATACTACTGGCGTCACTGACACTGAGATCGTTATTGGATCATTCGGTCCATTGACCGGTCCGGCCGCCCTATGGGGGAATATCATGAAGGGCATGGATGCTTGCTTCAAAATGATCAATGATGAAGGAGGGATAAATGGTCGTCAGATAAAATTCGTCATGAAGGATGATGCCTATGATCCATCGAGAACAGTACCTGCCGTTAGAGAAATGGTACAGAAAGATGAGGTTTATGCCTTCGTAGGAGGAATTGGAACAGCGCCTTGTATGTCTGTGATGGAATACATCGTAGAGGAAGACATCCCCTGGATTTCTCCCATTACAGGAGCTACGCACTGGTCAATGCCGATCAAGAAAAATATTTTTAGCGTACTCCCCTATTACATTGACGAGGGTGTGATTCAGGCCAAGTATGCGATTGATAGCCTAGGCAGTAAGAAGATTGGTATTATCTATCAAAATGATGATGTAGGAAAGAGCGCCGTAGTTGGTGCCAAGAGTGTCTTACGAGAAAGAGGAATGGAATTCGTAGCAGAAGTGCCTGTTGAAATTACCGATACAGATTTGAGCTCCCACGTTGCTCGTTTGAAAGATGCTGAAGCGGATGTGGTATTACTTTGGACCCTTCCACGCCAGGGAGTAATCACAGTAACCAATGCTAAGGTGATCAATTTTGAGCCGCAGTATATTGCTTCCTTCATCCTTTCTGATATGGGTTTAATGCACAACCTCACCAAGGGTGCCTGGGAAGGTGTAATATTCGGATCATTCGCCACTCCACCTTATCAGTATGACGATCCAATTATCGCAAAATACAAGTCTGCCTTCGCAAAATACTATCCGGAAGATCGATGGGGCGTATTTCCATATGGAGGATTCCTGTATGCTCAGCCTTTCATCGATGCCTTAAAGGAGATGGGTGAAAATGTCACCCGTGAAGGCTTAATAGCCGCCATGGAAGGTTTCAAAAACTACGACGTTCACGGTTTAACGATCAACTACGGTCCAGATGATCATCAGGCCACTCGTTCCATGCAATTGTTACGTTGTAAGGGTGCAGAAGACTTTGAGTTCGTATCAGATTACATTGATAGCGATTCCGATATTGAAGGATTGGTTAAAGAATTGGAAGCACTATAAAATCATAGTATTACATAACATAAATGCATGCTTACTACTCATTTGGTAAGCATGCATTTACATTTCAAGAAGCATACAGAACATGAAAGAGTTTGAAGGTAAAGTAGCTATCATCACCGGAGCAGCCTCAGGCATTGGCAAAGCGACCGCCGCATTACTGGCAAAAAAGGGAGCTAAGGTGATCTTGGCAGATCTTTCTGCAGAAAAAGGAGACCCAATCGTGGAGGATATCAAAGCCGCTGGTGGTGAAGCCCGTTTTATCGCCTGCGATGTTGCAGAACTAGCCAGCGTGAATAGCATGATCGAAAGCTGCTTAGAAGAATATGGTCAAATTGATATTTTAGTCAACAATGCTGGGATTGGCGGAGATTCTGCTTTCTTTGATCAGATATCCGATGAGCATTGGAATCGTGTCATTGCAGTAAATCAAACCGGTGTATTTTATTGCATGCGAGCTGTTTTACCACATATGAAAAGTCAAAAAGGAGGGGTCATTGTGAACCTGGCATCCCTAGCAGGGATCGGTTCAGCCCCGAGGATGGGCGCCTATGCTGCCAGTAAGCACGCCGTAGTCGGTATGACCAAGACGGCAGCCGCAGAGTATGCCAAATACAACATTCGCATAAATGCTGTTTGTCCAACTGTAATTCGTACGCCAATGACGAAAGGATTCTTACAGGCAGATGAAGCCATGAGTGAATTCATGCGTCAGTCCATCCCAATGAAGCGATTTGGAGAGGCATCCGAAGTAGCGCAAACCATCTGCTGGTTATCAAGTCCAGGAGCAAGTTTCGTGACTGGGGAAACAGTGCGGGTAGACGGCGGACATCGCGCTTAGCCCTATCGATCTCAAACCATGTCCTAGCCTTTTGCGAAATCCGATCAGGGCTTACCTATCGAGCAGCATTTGCTTGCTCCGCCCGCTGTAGTTCAATAAATAAAGGATGCAGCTGTAACCTTAGGGATAATCACTAGATAATCGTAGTTAGATACTAGGATTCTAAGCGTTCTGTTTTCCAGCTGAAGTTTTTGCCTTTTGGCAGCCCGTAGAATCCGCGCTGTATTAAAGACTACCCAGTCTTTATCTCCCTCTACAGCCTCAAAAAAAGGCTGGAGTGCCTTCAAAGGCCCTTTGCTAGGATCAAGCTTCTTGTCAGGGTCACCTTTGAATGAACCACCTTGCATACCATCTTTACCGACAATCATGATATGCAAAGAGCTTTCGAATTGTGATTCAGCAATATTATGTACCACATTTCCTATATCAAAACCGCCTAGCAGGCTTTCGCCTTTGCCTGCATGGATAGCACCATATTTATACAGGTTTTTGCCGTTGAGGATATGGTCCATTTCCTGCATCAAATTATGCTTCATCAATTGAATTCGCAATCGATGATTGTTTTCCATATAAATCTTTTGGGAAAGCTTCATCGCCTTTATTCCTTCCCTTTCAGTTTCGGACAAGTTTAAAGATTCCAGTGTTTTAAGTTGGTCCACGAAGCTATCGGAGAAGAAATAAGGCTCTCCTTTACCAGCAGCAAGTTGCTCGAACTTGGCCTTAGATTCTTCCTCAATAGATTGATAAATCGCCCTAGCAGTTTCGCTTTTTGTGACTTCCTTTAAAGAGGCGCTTATTAAACGATCTGCCATCAACACGACTTGATCTGTTCCGAATACCTTCGTATCAGCTGAAACTAATTGCTTTAGCATCTCCATTTCCGGGCTTAGAGCGAAAAACGAAAAGGTACTTCCATACTTTTGAATGTAGGAACGAAGAGCGGTTTCAGAAGCTGTTTTCAATTGCTTCTCTATCAATTTTGCAGAAATGGGATCGATTTCACAAAAGAAGTTATCAAAGGAGTTCGCTTCAGCGATTTTGGATACAAAAAGTGGGATTTCATTGAAGAAGTGATCTTCGCCAATTAGCACATGCTTGTGTTTCTTCGTCTCTTCTATTATTGCTGTCCAACCTTCACCAACAAAACGTCCCGCTGAGCATTGAAATTTCTTGCTATGCTCCTTTATCAAAGAAGTCAGCGTAATCCCCTTATCGGAAGAACTTTGTGCAGTTAGGAATGTAGTGAGCGCAAGACAGAGTATTCCTGACAGTGTCAGTCTAAATCTATAAGTCGCGCTTGATGTTTTCATATTTTTGTTCATATTGCCTTGCTAATTGTTTCTGCTGCCAGCAAAACTAGAGCATTAACCCGACAAAAAATTGTAAGAATTGGACACCCCATTGCTGTTCGAAGCGAATGCCAATCATCCAATAGTCAAACGCTTCGTAGAAAAGTACCAGTTTTATCGAATCGATCGCCCTTGTTATTTGAAGACTGTTCCAAATGGTAGAATGGAATGCTGGAAAATCTTTTCCGGCAGTTTTGAGATATGGGATGATTCCAAAAACAGCTTTCAACCTGCCCCAACGACAGGCGGTTATCCAGCTACCCAGAATTCTTTGCTCTTCCGGATTAGAGAACAGCTTTTCTGTTTAAACATCAAACTCAAGCTTAACGCCATTCTAGCACCAGCCTTTGGAAAACTTTATCCGGTGAGACTATCCACTGATCTCCCTGATTTCAAGGAGATAGAGGATCTAGCGGAGATAGCCATTAGTCATTTTTTTGACGGTTCCGCCATTAGTTCCACCGTACTTGATCAATGGATTCTAGGGTTGTTTTCTTCTGCATTAAGCGATAAGGAACTCGAAATACTAATACAGTTGCTGGGGACGCCTGAGATTCAAACGGTTGCAGAGTTGGCCAACGCTTTACAGATGAATAGCAAGGCGCTACATCGAAAGACAAAGCGCTACTTTGATCTTTCTCCCAAAGAATTGTTGAGCATTTTCAGGTTTGAAAGAACGGCGGCCTATCTAAAAAGTGATTTTGCCAATCGCTTGACCGATGCCTTGCAATTTGGCTACTATGATCAATCCCACTTTAATAAGGAATCAAAACGAATTACCGGTTTTTCACCTAAACAGTTGTTCGAAAGGATGAGCTTATCTACTCATGATCTGATGGTTTTTGAAGTAGAACCAGATGTAGTGGAATAAGTAACTAGGGTTATCGATCACTCTTCCTCCTCTAGAGCAGCTTGCAAACGGCGCCTGTTTGCTACTGGCATGGGCAAGGCCGTCCTATTGATTTTATCGAATAGGACCAGTACTATTTTCATTTCACAGACTAAGGCTTTCGTTTTGGCATTAAACATTTGGTGTAATACGGTAAAAGCCTTATTCCCAACACTTAACAAAGAGGATTCGATATACAATAGATCATCTTCAAACACCTCTTTTAGATACTTAATGTGCTGTTCCAATACAACCATACCTACCGATTCACTTCCTACATCAGCAAAACCCAATTCCATGCTAAAGCTTCTACCAGCATGTTCAAATTTGTTGATGTAATACATCACATTCATGTGCCGATTGGAATCGCACTCCCAGGTCATTACCGCTCCCTTGTAAGTAAGTATCTTCTGCATGGTTCGATGAATTAGTACGCTCAGCTCATCGTTTATTGATGAACAAAAAATCAAACAAATGTAAAGCTTTCCTGTTTACCTAAAAACTTCTCCTCAATACCTATCTTTGACCATCCACTTTCCCGTACGGGAAGTACCACTTCAACAGAATACACTACATGAAATTAATTGCAGTACAACAGCCAGGAGGTCTAGAAAACCTAAAAGTGACCGAAAGGCCAAGCACCGAGCCAGGACCAGGTGAAGTCCGAGTCCGTTGGCATGCCACTTCCCTCAATTATCACGATTATTTGGTTGCTATAGGCGCTATCCCTGTTCCAGATGGACGAATTCCCATGTCAGACGGAGCAGGAGAAATTACCGCGATTGGGGAAGGCGTAAAGCAATGGCAAGTCGGAGACAAAGTCATGTCCATGTTCTTCCCAAACTGGGTTGAAGGAAAACCCAGCATCCCCAAAACGAGAGCCATCATGGGAGAAACAGTAGATGGCTGTATGATCGAAGAATCGGTGGTTGCAGCAACTGCCATCACCGGAATCCCAGATGGTTATACCTATGCGGAGGCAGCCGTATTGCCTTGTGCAGGGCTTACTGCCTGGAGAGGATTAATGGTAGAAGGAGGCCTACAAGCAGGAGATACCGTCCTAATTGAAGGTAGTGGGGGGATGTCAATCCTAGCCTTGCAATTGGCTAAGGCTGCTGGAGCTACTATTTTTGCTACCACTTCTTCAGAAGCTAAAGCTGAAAGACTTAAAGCCCTAGGTGCAGTAGCAGTAGTGAATTACAAGGAAGATACAAGATGGGGCAAAGCCATCAACAAGCTGTCTGGCGGTGGCGTTGATCACGTCTTAGACGTCGGTGGAGGTTCCACGATGAAGCAATCCATTGAAGCAGTGGCTGTAGGAGGTCATATTGCCTCTATCGGAATCTTAGGAGGAGGTAGATCAGGAGAAATAACCTTTCCTAAGCTCTTTTTCAAACACATCAGAATGACAGGTTTGGCGGTTGGCAGCAATGTAATGCAGCAGAAGATGGTTCGTGCTATTAACGTGAGCGGCATGAAACCGATTATAGATAAATCCTTTGCTTTCGATCAGTTAGCTGATGCCTTCACCTATCAAGATTCCGGCCAGCAGTTTGGCAAGATTGTTTTGGAATATTAAGACCGTTACAAGACTATTCCCAATATAGCCACCAGCCTGTTCCACAACATATGAATATGCTGGTGGCTTCATCCAACCACTCAAATTCGGGTCAGCTGCTAGATCACCTACCGAGCAGGGCCTAATGGCACTTTCTATTGCAATAAATTGATAAATTGGAAACAGGAAAGAAGACCGTCTTTCCCTAGAAGCTATTGAGGTAATCTTTGACCAATGTCGCTTCCGATGGTTTGATGCGACCACTCAGAATGAGACGGACCTCGCGCCGACGCGGTGCACTTTCGTAGCGCTGTTGTTCTATTTCAGTGAGTGGTAGTATAGCAGGAACAGGCACGGGCGTACCATTCTCCTCATTCAAAGCCACAAAAGTGAAATAGGCGTGGTTACATCTCCGAGGATTAAGTCCTTTAATGTTGGCCGCGAAGACTTCGACATATACCTCGATGGAAGTCCTGAATGCTCTAGTCACACTTGCTTCTATCGTAACAATATCACCAACTCGAATAGGCTTTTCAAAGGAGACATGGTCTACCGAAGCCGTGACCACATGAGCCTCTGTATGTTTGCCGGCACATATCCCACAAGCAATATCCATCCATCGCAGAAGATTCCCCCCCATCAAGTTTCCCATGGGGTTGGTATCATTTGGCATGATCATTTCGGTCATAACCGTTTTGGAATCAACTACTTTTTTGGGACGTGGTTCCATCTATTGCGTTTATTTAATCATTACTCCTCGCTTATTGACCAGTGGGATATTGGTAAAATGAGCTTCATCTATGCTTCCCTTAACAAATATGAACTTCTTATCGAACATATAATCCTCGTGCACAAAACTAATCCAATATTCGTGGGTCAAATGAAAGAGTTTACTTTGAATGGGTTCCACCTGGACTGCAGCCTCTGCTTGGATTTCCTCGAAAAAGTGTCGGAGTGTGGTCGTTTTAAGGCTCTCTCCTTGGTCTTCCCCATATCCTTTTGAGCTGACCAAAACACTTTTCAAGGGCTGATTCTTAAGATTGACAATATAGGTGTCCCACAAGTCTTCTGCTAGGTCTCCGTTGCGCGGCACAATGGCCAATGCAACCCCTTCAACCTTACGTATAGGTATATCTTTCTTCATTGATACACTTTAAGGCTTCAAAAAATCTAGACATAGTCCTTTTTTCAAAAGGCGAGCAAAGATAAGAATAAGCTACTCAAAACCAAAGCCAAACAATTGAGCAAAATGTTGCCTTAGTTTCTCCTTGACCAAACTTAAATCCATTGGCCTACCCAGCTCTTTAGCCATGGAAGTCACGGCCTTGTCCTCTTCCTGTATGCCGCAAGGAATGATATTCTCGAAGTGTTGCAATTGCGTATTCACATTAAAAGCAAATCCGTGCATGGTCACCCAACGACTTAAATGCACCCCTATCGCACAGATTTTTCGCTTCGGTTGTGTATCCATTTCAGGAAGCCATACCCCAGTATAACCTTCTTCCCGACCTGCCTCAATGCCAAAATCCGCCAAGGTTCGAATCACTGCTTCCTCGAGATAACGAACGTATTTATGTACATCATTAAAAAAGCCATCTAGATCCAATATAGGATAGCCCACGATTTGGCCCGGGCCGTGATAGGTTATATCTCCTCCCCTGTTGATTTTATAGAAAGTAAAACCACCATCTGATAACTCCTCTTCCTTCAACAATAAATGATCCAAGGAACCACTTTTCCCTAAAGTGTACACCGGAGGATGCTCGCAAAAGAGCAGATGATGTAGCAGTGACAAAGTGGGCTGCCCATCCTTCTTACGTTGACGGTTTTCTAATTTCCGGTCTACCACCTGCTTGTGCAATTCCGTCTGGTAATCCCAAGCGGTTTGGTAATCGATCAACCCTAAATCTTTGAACTTTACTTGTTCCATACCTATATTGGCCCGCTTCTAGCCTGCTAGAGTAAAGGCTCTCTTTTTGTGCAAAAGTAAAAAGGAAAGATAAATTACAGAATACCTAAGTCTAACATCTTGCCCCTAACTTTGGTTGTTGTAGAGTTGGTTATCAAATAAATACGAGCGACCTACCAAACTACACGCGCCCAAATTGAATGCCCTACTTCCATCGCTAAGGCGAAAAAGTTATATTTGCATCTAATTGACAGTATCGTTTTCCAAGATCCTTGGATCTAGCGTAGTCAAGTTATTCCTAGACTGTGCTGTTACTAAATAATCCACACCTATGCGTCTTGAATTTCCCTCCAACTTCTTTTGGGGTTCATCCACTTCGGCGGCACAAACTGAAACTGCCGGTCCTCATTCCTGGAAAGGAATTGAAAGTCAAGACGGGCATGTTTTCGATAGAACAACAGATCACGAACTGCGCATAGAAGAAGATATTTCCTACATCAAACGTTTTGGCAGCGTCTATCGATGTGGAGTGGACTGGTCGAAGTTACAGGAAGGGCCTTTTCAAGCTTTTGATGAAGCCTGGGTAGATCACTATCAAACTTTTTTTGCGGAGCTGGTGGATGAAGGAATGGATATTCTGTTCGTATTCCATCATTTTGCCAACCCCATCTGGTTTGAAGAAGCGGGAGGATGGATGGATGAAGACAATATTCCTGCTTTCGTTGATTTTGCGCGGCGGTGTGCGGAGCACTTTGGAGAATACGTCTTCAACTGGAATACCTTTAATGAACCCAATGTATACGCCTTTGCAGGTTATATGGCTGGACGCTTCCCTCCATTCAAACGGAGCTTGCGAAAAGCCAATCAAGTACTCAAGCACCTAGGCATGGCACATGACATCGTTTATGATATTCTTAAGGGCCTCTATCCCGATAAGTGGGTTGGCATCTCCATGAACACCTTATGGGCCCAGGCTAAACACCCACTGGCGTATTTGCCTGCCTGGTGGTTCGAGCGTTGGTATCATAAGAAAACGGCTCGCGTATTTAAAAAAGTGGACTATTGGGGGCTGTCATACTATGCCTACATCCCCTTTACTCCTTTTCCTATCACTGAGGTCGAAAAGCCTGGAAAGTTGGCAAAGCTCAAGATTCCACATGACGACATGTGGGGATACCAACCAGAAGGTCTTTATCGCATACTGAAGAAGGTTTATCGTTGGCGAAAAAGGCCAGTCATCATCTTAGAAAGTGGGATCTGTACAGAGGATCCACAACGAAGGATACAGAGTATTAAAGATTATCTTTCCTTCATTCACAAAGCCATTGGAGAAGGTATTGACATTCGAGGCTATATACACTGGAGCACTTGGGACAATTTCGAGTGGAATCTTGGCCCTAGCTATAGATTTGGCTTGGTATACGTTGATTTAAGTACTAAAAACCGATATTTGACCCCGGCTGGTGAATTCTACGCTAAACTCACCACCGATAATGCGGTAGACGTTTAATGGCTTCGCAAAACACTATATAACCAACAACCACAATGAAACACGC
>ENA-UENV01000471-UENV01000471.1-marine-metagenome-genome-assembly--contig:-NODE-471-length-10756-cov-2.682738_pt1 | contig 10756 bp, 9 predicted proteins | sample MGYA00237878_ERZ529328 | MGnify/ENA primary metagenome ERZ529328 (study PRJEB26372, sample SAMN05368348) | marine metagenome | biome: cultured habitat; feature: ocean water; material: water; isolation... | reverse complement strand
AGCATTTGATATTTCTTAACCGGACACTACTGAACCGCAGTAATGATTTAGTTTGAATAGCTTTTTGCTTATCCAGCTGGCATCTATTACAATGACGGAAATTTATAGGCTTAGGGTTGTCTACATTATTTCTATTTTACAAATTGATCTATCTATGAACTGATTTAAACTCCTAATCCAATGAAGTATTTCGGCTTCCTTCTGGTCCTAATCGTATGTCTAATGGCTTGTCAAGAAGAACAAGGGCAAGCAAAATCCGGCACTAAACCGATACAGGTAGCGAATGCTCCTCTTCAAGCAAAGCAAGTCATCGACCGCATCAAAGAAAAAGTCACTTGTGAATGGGCCGAAGAAACAGTAGACACTTACAAAAGTGGATCGGACGAAAGCCCAGTAACAGGAATTGCTACCACTTTCTTGGCTACCTATGATGTCCTGAAAAGGGCGCATGCTGCTGGCTTGAATATGATTATCACCCACGAACCTACTTACTATAATCATCTAGACGAAACTACTTTCTTTGAGCAGGACCCAGTTTTTCAGAAAAAACGAGATTTCATTCGAGAAAATAACATGATCGTTTTCCGCTTTCATGATCACTGGCATCGAACTCAACCGGATGGGATATTGCTCGGCATGACGGAGCGCTTGGGTTGGAAAGACTATGAGGTCCGACCAAATGATCTAGTCTTTAAATTACCCACCCAGAGCTTGCAATCCTTGGCCGATTACTTGCGCGAGCGATTTCAAGCCACTTCCATCCGTGTAGTTGGTCCTCGGGATATGCAAATCTCTAAGGTGGGATTCTCGATGGGTTCGCCGGGTTCTCAGGCGCAGATAAGAATCTTGCGAATGGAGGAGGTAGAAGTACTGGTAGGAGGTGAAACCCTAGAGTGGGAAACGGTGGAGTATGTCCGGGATGCTCAGGCACAAGGTCGTAAAAAGGCCTTGATTTTGATTGGACATGCCAATTCAGAAGAGGCCGGCATGGAGTATTGTGCAGCGTGGTTAAAGGAGTTTGTATCTGAAGTTCCGGTACAGTTTATTCCAGCAGGGGATCCATTTTGGACGCCTCAGGTAATGAAGTAAGTCAATATAAACTAGTGCACTCATGGTCCACGCTAAGGACCCTACCAGTGAGGTATTAAAGCGATTCACTAGATACTCAGCTGCAAGTTCGATAGATTCAGCTGGCTACCCAAGATAAAATATAGCGAACTATAGAATTTTGGTGGAATCAGACGTCTAAGATTTGCCCACCTTCATCTAATCCTTTGTTCAAAAATCGACTGCGTGGCTATATTTATGGCGACCAAAACTTCCGCGCATGCGTATTGAAATTGAATCCATGCCCTTATTTGATCAGCGTAAGAGACACGGCCAGTTATCTCAGTTGGCCATTCAACAGCAGATTCCATTTGCCAAAAGTCAAAAGTTTAAAGAGTGGCGCACGGGCCTGCCCAACTTTAGGTTGTGGAAGAAGAAATCTAGTAGGAAAATCAAGAACATTTTCCAGTTCAATGAACCGGACCTTGGCGGGCACATTCAAGTTTTTGATTTCCTATGCATGGATGATGACGGAGAAACGCGTCGTACGACCACCTTTATGTTGGAATCGAGGGATCTGCGCCTTCCTAGTTTCCGGATCAAGCCAAAGGGCTTCGAGGATATGATCGGCAGGCTATTTGTCACCCGCGCCCCACTCTTCCCAGCTTATTCTGATTTTTCAAAAAACTACAAGATCATTGGTAGGGATCGCAACGCTATTCGATACGCCATTAAGCCAGAGATATTCACCTTATTTACGGGAAAAAACAACTGGCATCTAGAAGGGGAAGGTCAGTTCTTAATCTGGTATCGAAAAAATAAAACCCGCCGCTCTACTCAGATCATGTCCTTCTATGAAGAAGGCAGAGAATTGTGTCATTGGATGCTGAATAGTGATACCAATGACTACGTGTAACAGGGAGGAAATCAAGTCTAATCTTTCGTCTCTGAAGTTGCTTTCAATAGTGCAGGAAAGTTATCTAGATCAGCCTTCTTCTAGCACTACTCTCTGTCTCCTTCAAGCTCGCACTACACCTCAATCTCAAATACCCTGGCCGCATTCTCAAAGAGGAATTTGTTTCTCACCTCAGGAGTCAACTCTAAGTTATCTAGATGTTCCAAACATTTAGCAGGAGTGATCATGGGATAGTTGGTTCCAAACAAAACCTTATCCTGTCCATGCCTCTTCATGTATTCCACTAGCTCTCGAGGATACCGTCTTGCGGTATAGGCTGATGTGTCAATGTACACGTGGGTATGCTTAGTTGCCACCGCAATCATCTCTGTCGTCCAAGGATAACCAATGTGGCCACAAACGATCTTAAGATCCGGAAAATCTATAGCGATCTGATCAATGTATGGTATGGGTCTTCCTACTTCCGAGGGCATGAGCGGGCCGGTATGTCCGACCTGTAAACAAACAGGTACGTTCATTTCTACACAAGCGGCAAAGAGGGGATAATAATAGGCATGCGTAGGAGGTAGATTCCATAGCCATTGCACCATTCGCAAGCCTTTAAAACCCAATTCATTGACACAGCGTCTAAATTCTACTAAAGCCTGCATGGGCTTATTTAGAGGCACGGATGCAATCCCCACAAAACGATCTGGATACTGTTTGATGTACTCTGCTACCTCTTCATTTGATATCAAGGCACCAAGCGGGCTGTACCAACTGCAAAGCAATCCTTTGCTAACATATCCTTGGTCCATGGCCTTCACCGTCCATTCAAGTGGTATCCCTTCCATCGGGGCGTTCGATTTATTCCACCGTTTGAGGGAATCGAACATAGGTTGCTCACTAAAGCGCTTTGTGGGATGTTGCATCCAGGCATCAATGATCTTCAAATCTGGCATTTGGTTAAGGCTTAATGATGAATGTTTTGCACTAAATCGTCACCCTTCGCCCAAGCTTGGCCGATAGTTGTATGGCGTTCACCACTTTTATATCGGCTAAACCCTCTTCGCCTGGCACGATTGGAGCTGTTCCGTTCATAATGGCCAAGCAATCGTCGTCCATTTGGGTGCTTTGTTCATTTTCAATCATAAAGTTCAAAGGTCCGCGGCTGCTTTGCCCTTTGACGCCATTATAGGCTTGAAAGGGTACTAGGTTATACCAGCCCCGCTCTGCCGTGACATTTAGATAGTTAACTCGCATGGCAAAGCTGGTGGCACAATTGGCCAAAGCTCCACTAGGAAATTCTAACTGAAATAGGGTATTCTCATCCGCCTCCGTAAACTCCGGGCGTTCATTGACTTCCTGAGCTAAAACGGCGATTGGTTCCTCCCCTGTCACATAACGGGCAGCATTTAAGCAATATACGCCCATATCATACATGGCTCCTCCCCCCATATTCTGTTTCATCTTCCAGTAGTCTTTTTTGAAATTACTTCTGAAACCAGCTGCCGCAGAAATCAACTTCACTTTTCCAAAGGTCTTTTCTCGACCATATTTGATGATTTCCTGGGTGTTCGGCTCGTGCTGCATACGGTAACCGATCGTTAGCATGACCTTATTGTCTTTACAGGCCTTGATCATCGCTTCACATTCACCCGTCGTCATGGCCATAGGCTTTTCACAAAACACATGTTTCCCCGCATTCGCTGCGCGGATCGTAAACTCCGCATGTAAGGCCGGAGGCAACACCACATACACGACATCAATATCCGGATTATCCGCAATGGAATCGAAGTTGTCGTAATTGTAAATGTTCTTATCTGGAATATTGTATTGCTTCTTCCATTTTTCGGCTTTTGCGGGCGTGCCCGTGACAATACCTGCCAAATGACAGTGTTTGGTGAGTTGAAGGGCCGGAGCCAGCAGATCAGTGCTATAGTACCCCAAGCCCATCAGCGCAATGCCCAAACGGTCTTTTTTCTTTGGAATGATAATGTTGGGAAAAGTGGAAGTACTAATACTAGTGGCCGCAGCACCAAGGGCAATTTGTTGGATAAATTTTCGTCTTGTTGTCATGATTTATCGTTTGTAACAGTATTGAGATGATTTTTTTGAGGAATGCTACTTGATCCACCTGGCCTGCAATGCCCACAGTAAGGCCGCTATCGCTACGATACCTAAAGCAAAAGGCAATCCTTGCCATTTCGCTGTGAATCCAATGAAAGCTGGCCCACCCAAAAAAGCCCCCATTGCAAATGTATTCATAGTAGCTAAACCCGCGCCCGGTGGCAAGCCTGGCACTTTGGCTGATGCCGCATATAAGATCGGCGCACCCAGTGACACACCAATACCTGCCAACCCAAACCCCACTAAGACTAACCAAAGCATCGGTTGTAAGATCAAGATAAGCAAACCTAATGCGGCTACCAAACCACCATATTGCAACACCCGCTTGCTGGAAAAACGAGCAATCAGCTGATCTCCCAATAAGCGACCACTCGCCATAAAAAAGGCATAGATAGCAAACCCAAAACCCACTTGGCTTTCTGGCCGATGCAACACTTCGCGCATGTAAACGGCAGACCAGTCAGCCATGGTTCCTTCCATAAGATACACGCAGATACTGATGGTAATCAATAACCACAAGGCTTTATTCGGCATCACGAAGCCACTGGCTTTTTGGCCTGGACTGGGCGCCGGATCTGGTGGTAAATCCGCCATTGGAATACCTAAAGCCAGCGCAATCAGTCCAATTAGAACTGCGAGTAACAACATCACTGAAATAGGAGTCATTCCCATCCCCAAGAGGCCGCTCACCGTCATGGCTCCAAACATAGCCCCAATACTCCATAGCCCATGACAACTGGCGATGATATGGATACCCTTAGCTTCTTCAATGTTTGCTGCGCAGGTATTCATAGCAATATTAGTGGTTGAGAAAAACATCCCAGACAGGAACAGCATCGCCGCTACGCCCCAGATACCGGGCATCATCGTCGGAAATACAAAAAAGACAGCTGTCAAGCTAAGGCAAAGTCTAGATAAGCGCGAAGCTCCCAGCCACGCGATCAGTGGTACTGATAATGGATTCATGAGAATAACGCCACCAGGTAAGGCAAGTAGCAATAGCCCCAGTTGGGCTTCATCCATCCCAAAGCGCTCCTTAATCCCAGGGATCAAAGCCGTCCAATTACCAAAAATAAAACCCAGGAGAACAAAGATCAGGCCGGTTGACCAAACCATTCTGTAACGCAAGAAAGGCAGTAAGTGTCGGAGCATATATTAATGTGTAGATCGGCAAATTATCAATTCTCAGTAGCTCCCCCAACCCTCTGCCAAAAAACACCACATTTAACTAAAGAAATATTATCTAAGGTAAGTTCGAGAAATGTCGAAAACGCCCCCATTATCCATTCTACACTTAACATTCAACATTACAAATCATTTTCCTTTCCCCTGAATCAACACAAACAAGGTATAGAACATAATTTTGAAGTCGAGCGCCAAAGACATATTCTCAATGTAAAGAATGTCGAACTTGAGCCGTTGCACCATCTGATCCACATTGGAAGCATATCCGTACTTGACCTGGCCCCAGGAAGTGATCCCAGGTCTCACCTTCAATAAGTGCTTATAGTGAGGATTCATTTTGACAATCTGATCAATATAAAACTGGCGCTCAGGACGGGGCCCTACTATGGACATATCCCCCTTCAAGACATTCCAAAACTGCGGTAATTCATCCAATCTCCACTTCCGCATGACCGCTCCCCAAGGCGTACAGCGATCATCCCCATCATGGCTCAGCATTGGCCCATTGGCCTCCGCATCCGTATACATTGATCGGAACTTATAGATCAAGAAAGGAGTACCATTCTGGCCTATTCTTTCTTGCATAAAAAATATGGGTCCTTTGGAAGATATCCTTACCCGCATAGCTATGTATAAATACAAAGGCAGGAATAGAATCAGCATACCGAGCGATGCTAGTAAATCAATCAAGCGTTTTACCAGGCGCTGCCATTTGGGCATCAAATCTTGGGCAATCTCTATCAGAACAGCACCGTATACATGGTTCATCTTAACCGTCCCCAAGATAATATCGTACATATCTGGTATGATCTTGACCAAAACTTGATCTCCAAAATCGAAAAGTGTATTCAGAATATCTTTTAGGAGATTGTGCTCTGAGGTTTCGATAGCTATGATCACCTCTTCAATTTCGTGATCTTGAATCACTTGACCAATATCCCTCAAGGTACCCAGCATGGGTAACTGGGAGGCCAGTTCATTAGTACTCTTTCCGTTTGTATCAATAAAACCGATGAATTCATAGCCTAATTTCTTCACCCGGCCGCTAATTTCTTCGTACAGTTCAACCGCATTCTGATTGCCGCCAATAATCAAGGTCCTATAGGCAATCTCTCCCGCCTTCAAGCGCCAACTAGCTCGGGTAAGGATAATCATCCGTACCGTTGAGGTGAGTAAGAAGTGAAAGAGGAAAAGTGTGATGAATGAGGCGTAGTAGGTTTTGTAGTTGGTTACTACATCATCTAAGATAAGTGTGAAGAAAAGTAGGATCACTCCAAAAAAACTAAGGAAGAGTGTACGGGCGAGTGTGGCAATCCGGGATAATCGATAGATATCTTTATACTGATCAAAAATACCGTAAAACAGCAGCCAACCTACCGGTATGATGGCTACCCCATACCAAAAATTCGGATCCTGCACTGCAGTCCATTCAATTTCCCCTCCTTCTAGTCGTTTGCGGTAAAGGAAAAAACCTGCCCAAGCTAACATAGCAGAAAGGAAATCTGCTATTTTATAAAAAAGTGTATGCCACCTTCTTTTTTGGATCATAGATTCAATCCTTTGACAAGTAGATAGTTACCATTCCGGTTTAATATTCTCCGTTCAATTAGCTCATTTTTCAATTCCCAAATACCGTATCTTAAAAGTGTAATAATTTGATATTGTCTAAATAGACCTTGGCCTCCTCTAAATTACTATCATTCGGTATATTAGCTTGTAGGAGGATCCGATGTCCTATAAAATTCCCTTCTAGAACCAATAAGCTAAGATCGAAATAGATCTTGTTCCAATCATTGCTTTCCCGAAAACCTGGTTGCAGGATGGGTTCTCCCGGCCCAGAGCTGGTAAAACCTAGAACGCCCCAAACCACCGGTATTTCTGATCGGTAGTCCATCTCCAAGTAAACTCTTGGACTATTGTCTGTCAAACCAGCATAAATTTGGTCGCTACCAAGCCGGATCAGGTTGTCTGCCGCTGTCAGCGTGATAAGCCCTGATTGATCGCCCTCAAAGATAATATCATTAGTGGAAGTAAGGCCATTCTGGCCCTCAATTTGCTCGGTGAACACTCTGCTCCCCACCTCAAAATTCTCAATGAAGGCAAACCTTGCATTAGACCTGTAAGTAGTAACGGGCCTCAAGGTGTCAGTTTCATTGGGAGCGAGCTCTACATCTCTGACGAATGATTCATAAAAGGGATAAATATTAGGGGTGGCTCGGATACCATTATCATGAATGCCCGCTTCAAGGCGAACATTAGCGGTTCCCGTAGCTAGAACGGGTACACTGGCAGGCAAAGGATAGACGCCTAAGAAGTCCCCATTGACCGTCACCCAAACCTCCTTGATGTCCGCTGAGGCACTGCCATGAGTTGATGGCTCAACGGTTAGGGAAAATGGCTCTATGTATAAGAAAGCTGGTATATCTTCCGAAGGGTTGATCAATTCGCACGAGCTACCTAAAATAGCCAGTACCAGAAGGGTTATTAAGCTACTTTTTTGGGTCATGGATTTCGTAATTTTTTGGCCATCGAGTCAGTGATCTTAGCGGTATCAGCAGCCTGGGAAAGCCCCTAAAGATCAGCTGACCTACGATCTATTTCAGCCATGATGTCATAGGCTAGCTTAAGGGCTTGATAACCATCCTCCCCGCTCACCAATGGGCGCTGATCTTGTGTAATGCTATCTGCGAAAGTTTGCAATTCCATCTGGATGGCATTAGTGTTGGCAATCGAAGGCATATCAATATGGATATGCTTGGTTCCCCGGTTGGTGTCGATCGTCATACCCGCTGCCCCTTCGGGGAGATTTGGGTCATCTGTGCCAAACAAACGCACTACTTGAGCTTCTTTGTCCAGGAAGTCCAAACTGATATAGGCATCTTGCTGAAACAAGCGGATCTTCCGCATTTGCTTCAAGGAAATCCTACTCGCTGTAAGATTAGCCACACAGCCATTGGCGAATTCAATTCGAGCATTGGCAATATCAGGAGTGTCGCTGACCACAGCCACTCCGCTAGCATTGACCACTTTGACGGGAGAATCCACCATGCTCAGTAGGATATCTAGATCGTGAATCATGAGATCCAATACCACTGAAACATCTGTCCCCCTCGGGTTGAAAGTAGCTAAACGATGGGCCTCAATAAACATTGGGGCCAGCTCCATGTCACCCAACGCCAACAGTGCTGGATTAAATCGCTCGACATGCCCCACCTGGATTTTCACCCCTCGAGCTTGGCTTAACTCCAATAATGCCTTGGCTTCATCAGGTGTATTGGTGAGCGGTTTTTCTACAAAAACGTGCTTGCCAGCCTGAATAGCCTGCTTAGCTAACTCAAAGTGTGTGGTGGTTGGAGTGACTATATCTACTACATCAACTGCCTCGATCAGTGCAGCCACGCTATCAAATGCAGGAGCTCCAAAATCAGCCGACACCTTTTCTCTAGTAGCTGCATCAGCATCATAAAATCCTTGCAAAGTATAATGGGCATCTGCCTGCTTGATACATTTCAAGTGAATTTTCCCCAAATGGCCCGTCCCTAAAACTCCGATTCTTAGCATATGTTCTAGTTTAGGCGCGCAAAATAAGGGAAATCTAATGTCTGAAAAATTAGAACGTCCTTTTAATTTGATCGTTGGTCGGTATCACCTGGATTTTTGGTTCCTTAGGTGACAAAGTAGGTGAGTAAAGCGGTCGATGGCTAACGATAATACATCAGAATGGCACCAAATAGAGTAATTAAGGCAATCAAGACCGTTGCCATCCGAATCGAATACTTCATATGGCTCGCAAAGGTTTCAATCTGCGACTGCATGTGAGGATACCTTGGGATAATCTCCTCGGCCATCTTTTTGGGATTGAATACATGTGCTGCTCCAAATTCTACCCGATTTTGCACAAGTTGACGGTAAACCTTCAACACCTTTACCCTGAAGTAAATATTTAGGAACAACATGGCAACAAACAGGCCAATAACAATCGTGATCAATAATACATACATAAGAATTCCTTTTGTAAACCAATCAAGTTAACTCTTGGGTCAAGTAAAACGGCACAAAAATAGGAAGCTTCCTCCACATTTCCCCTGATTCCCCAGGATGTACTAAAACAAAATGCTGTCAGCAAAGTTTGCTGACAGCATTTCTGAAGTATAAAACTTTAGTCGAGATTAATTTCCCCGCTACTCCTCCTTTGCTCAACTCAGGACGGCAGCAGCAACTCATACATTAGCTTGCAGTAGCCACTATCTTCCTCCGGTCCATTATACGAGGGGGGAAACCTTGAAGAAGCCTAACTAGCTACTGCCAAGGTCTTTTTTTCGGAAAAAGTTACTCGTTTCTTTGGCATCCAGATGAAGAAGGTACTTCCTACTCCTTCTTCCGACTCCACCCAGATCTTTCCTCCGTGTTGCTGTACGATCTTCTTACAGGTGGCCAATCCAATTCCGGTACCCTCGAACTTCTCCTTGTTGTTCAAACGGCTAAACATTCCGAATACTTTCTCTTTATACTTGGGGTCGATCCCGATACCGTTATCCTTGATGGTCATCACATGCCCCCCATCTTGTGAAAAGCCTGCCACCTCAACAACAGGATTGATATCCGGTTTTCTAAATTTCAGAGAATTCGAAATAAGGTTTTGGAACAATTGCATCATCTGAGTCGGTACTGCATCCAAATAAGGAATTCCCTTACGTTGGACTACGATTTCTCCTTCCGTGGTGGTCAATTGGTGATTTAAGTTTGATTTCACGGTTTGTATAATGCCCTTCATGTCAATCCACTCTGTAGACTGCTGACTGTTGATTTTGGAGTAGTCCAAGAGATCCGTCAGTAATGCGGACATGCGATCTACAGCCTCACGAATGAAACTTAGATATTCTTTGCCGGATTCATCTAACTTTTCACCATGTCGACGCTGCAATAAAGAGGAGAAAGCACCAATGGAGCGGAGCGGTTCTCGCATATCATGAGAGGCGATATAGGCAAATTGCTTCAACTCTGCGTTTAGATGCTGCAGCATATCGTTTTGCTGATTGATCTTCTCATTTTTCTCTTGCAGGATGGAGTTATGCGCTCTTTGTAATCGGTACCAGTAGATGAAAAGGGCCAACAACAAGGCCACCAAAGCGAAGGAAGCGATGTAAAATTGTCGAAAACGGCGGTCAATGGCTTCCTTACGGTGCAGCAACTCCACCTCTTGATTAAGCAAGCCAATTTCCCTTCCTTGCTTTTCCAGCTCATACTTGAATTGGACTTGATCCATCCGTTTCTGTTGCTCCTGGTTGACGATTCGGTCTTTGAGGCTAGCATATTGGGAAAGATGTGGGTAGGCATCTTCGATTCGATCAATCCGTTGATAGCCGATTGCAAGAGCATGATGAAACTCGGCTTCTCTGTTCATGGCGTTCATTTCCTCTGCAATCGCTAAGCCTTCCTTAAAGACATCTATTGCTTCTTGCTGGGTACCTAATTCCTCTAAAAGATTACCATAGTCCA
>ENA-UENV01000467-UENV01000467.1-marine-metagenome-genome-assembly--contig:-NODE-467-length-10792-cov-2.538898_pt1 | contig 10792 bp, 10 predicted proteins | sample MGYA00237878_ERZ529328 | MGnify/ENA primary metagenome ERZ529328 (study PRJEB26372, sample SAMN05368348) | marine metagenome | biome: cultured habitat; feature: ocean water; material: water; isolation... | reverse complement strand
CAGCCTTTTGGTGGTGCCAGAGCTTCTGGAACGAATGATAAAGCGGGTTCGGTTTTGAATTTATATCGTTGGGTTTCTCCCCGTACGATTAAAGAGAATTTTGTGTCACCAAAGGATTATCGATATCCTTTCTTGACTGAAGAATAGTTCCACATTGTTGGAACAATCTTGCTAATAACAAATTGTCATTGGGTGTCTTCCGGTTAACACTGGAAGATGCCCTTTCTTTTTTAAGGAAAGTACAAATCATGCAAGAGGTAAGCGCCTACAGACTACCTGCCGAATGGGAACCGCAAAGTGCCATTCAATTTACTTGGCCAAACGAAAGAATGGATTGGGGAAAAGATGCTTTGGCCGTCCAAGATCGGATTCATGAGTGTATCACTTTGATCGCCGAAGATCAACCTGTGATTGTTGCCGGGCAAGATCAAAATCTCATACGTCAACAACTGTCGGATATTCCTATTGAACGCTTGCATATCGTGGAAGTACATTCCAACGATGTTTGGGCGAGAGATCATGGCCCTATCACAGTAATGTATGAAGGACAACCGATATTGTTAGACTACCAGTTTAATGGTTGGGGGGCAAAATACCCAGCATCACTGGACAATCAGGTCACTAAGCATCTGTGCGAGTCAGGCTTGTTTGAGCAAGTTGAAAGGCGTGAACTGTCATTGGTGTTGGAGGGCGGGGCTATTGAAAGTGATGGGCAAGGAACAATTATCGGTTCTACTGACTGTTTGCTAGATAAAAATCGGAATCCCAATGAGGATTGGGATGAGCTGATTGCACAGCTCAAAGGGCAGCTCGGGGCTACTAGGGTTTTAACATTGCCAAGCGGCCAATTAGCAGGAGATGACACTGATGGGCATATTGATACCATTGCTCGCTTTTGTGCACCAAATACCATTGCTTACGTGCAAGGTAAGGATCCGAGAGATGAACATTTTGAATTCTTACAATCGGTTGAACGAGAAATCATGCAGTGGAGAACACTGGCAGGACAACCTTATTCCTTAGTACCTTTACCCTTGCCAGATCCTTGTTTTCACCCAGAGGATGGTCATCGACTACCGGCCACTTATGCCAATTTCATTATTTCCAACAAATACGTGATTGTGCCGACCTATCAGCAGGACAAGGATCAACTGGCGATAGATCGCTTGTCCCAAGTTTTTCAAAACAGGAAGGTGGTGGTGGTAGATGCGCTCCCGGTGATCAAGCAACATGGATCGTTGCACTGCCTTTGTATGCAATATCCTAAGGGCGTTTTAAGTGAAAAGATATGAGTAACATTAAAGTTGGTTTAGTTCAGCACACCTGTGGCTCGCAAAAATCGGCCAACATTTCAGATAGTTTGGCTGCCATTGCAGAAGCTGCCACGGCTGGAGCTGAATTAGTGGTCTTGCAGGAACTGCATTGTAGTCCTTACATCTGTCAGGTGGAAGAAGTGGAGCAATTTGATTGGGCAGACCCGATTCCAGGATTGACCGTGCAAACCTTTGCTGAGGCAGCAAAACGACATGAAATAGTTTTGGTGACCTCCCTCTTCGAAAAAAGAGCGCCTGGTCTATACCACAATACTGCTGTAGTATTTGAAAAGGACGGTAGCATCGCCGGAAAATACCGCAAAATGCACATCCCTGATGATCCAGCCTATTATGAGAAATTCTACTTCACTCCTGGCGATCTAGGATTTGAACCGATAGATACCAGTGTTGGCCGATTAGGTGTACTGATCTGTTGGGACCAATGGTATCCGGAAGCAGCGAGGTTAATGGCGCTGGCTGGTGCTGAATTGCTGATCTATCCTACCGCAATCGGATACGAAACCACTGATGAAGAGGCGGAACAGCAACGGCAACTGGACGCTTGGCGGAGTATTCAGCGGGGTCACGCCGTAGCGAACGGCTTACCAGTTGTTTGTGTAAATCGAACGGGCTTTGAGCCAGACTGGAGCGGCCAAACTAAGGGTATTCACTTTTGGGGACGAAGCTTTGTGGCTGGGCCACAAGGGGAAATACTTTTTGAAGCGCCACAGGATAGGGCCTGCACAAAAGTGATTGAAATTGATAAAGATCGTACGGAAGCGGTTCGTCGCATTTGGCCATTCTTTCGCGATCGCAGAATCGACGCCTACCAAGGTTTATTGAAACGATATCTAGATTAATAAGACGCCACGTGCTTGCATCAAGGCCACCTTTTGCAAGGCCATAATGGACAGCGAATCTGAAATTTTACCTTCTTCCACCCACTGAACAGCTTCAGCTAAGGGCATTTTTCTTACTACTAGATCTTCCGTATCCTCGGGCTCTGCTTCACCGAAACTGAGATCGGTGGCTAGGTAAGCAGTTCCAGCCTCATCTGTGACGGAGTTTGAGGTGTGAAAATCCAGGATTTTCTTCCAGCTATTGGCCCGAATCCCGGTTTCTTCTATTAGTTCTCTTTTCGCCGTATCCAGCGGATCCGTACCTAGCGGACAACCACCTTCCGGGATTTCCCACGAATATTCATTCAAAGTATATCGATATTGCCCAACCAGCCAGGTGTTTAAATGTTGATCGATAGGTACCACACCGATAGCTAAGTTCTTAAAATGCACTACGCCATAGATCCCTGGGTTACCAGATGGATTTAGGACGTCACGATGGGTAACTTTGATCCAAGGGTTTTCGTAGGCTGTTTTCTGCGAGAGCGTCTTCCAAGGGTTTTCCATGAAAAGAATCTAGTTTGGGATAGAGAATCAATCTAAAATGGACTGCTAGGCCCAGCTAACAATTGCGCTAAAAGCACTTCAAAGAGCTCTGGACGTGCAATGTAGATGGAAGTTAAAGTAAAGATCAAACCATAAATAGCGCCCCATAAGTGTGCATTGTGCCCGATGTTATCTACCCCTTGCTTGTCCATGTAGGAAGAATAGGCTAGGTAAAGAATACCAAAAACGATGGCTGGTAAGGGGGGAAATGTAAACCAAGACCAAGGCGCAAATACGATGTAAAAGAATACTAAGGCAGAGGTGGCTCCGGAGGCCCCCAAGGCGCGATAGCCTACGTCATCTTGGTGTCGAAAATAGGTAGGTAGCCCAGCCACAATAATAGCACTGATATAGAATACGATATAAACGATTTTACCATAATCTGGTCCAAACAGCATGCTAAATACCTCTTCGGCCATGATACCGAATTGATATAGTACAAATACGTTGATGAAGAGGTGTGGCCAACTCCCGTGGATAAAGCCTGAGGTAATAAACCTAAAATACTCACCCGTTCGCTTAATCTCATAGGGGTAAAAAAGGAGTTTAGCCCTCATCGCTGGATTTTGAAGCGCCTGGTAGGAGACCACACAGGTCATGATCAGTAACAAAAGGGTAATGTTCATAAATTTGCAGTTTATTCGGTTTAGTTTGGCTAGCTATTGTGATAAGGCTCATTCCGTAAGATTGTCATGGCCCGGTACAGTTGTTCAACAAAGAACAAGCGAATCATTTGATGCGAAAAAGTCATTTCTGATAAAGATAACTTTCCCTGAGCCCTTTTATATAAAGCATCTGAGAACCCAAAAGCGCCTCCGACCAAAAAAATTAATCTTCTCCCTGGGCGCATTAAGAGTTGATCCATGTATTTGGCGAAAGCCACTGAATTGAATGATTTTCCCTTTTCATCTAATAATATGAGAAGGTCTTCAGATTTAAGTTTTTGTAAAATAGCCTCACCTTCTTTCTCCTTTAATTGAATGGGCTTCATCCCTTTGGAGGTCTTGACGTCTGGGATCACGATCATCTGAAAGGGAAGGTAATGAGACAAGCGCTTGACATACAATTCAATGCCTTGTTTCAAATAAGACTCACTCGTTTTTCCGATTACCCAAAATTCTACTTTCATTCCATTTATTTAGAAAAGGGACAATTCGTCCATGAGCGAGGGCCGCTCGGCGTAATCCTTTCTGATCACTTGAACCAGCTCATTTCCAATGCTATGTGCTCCCAGTGAGTGTAGGTGTTGAATAATGGATCTAATTTTGGTGGAACTGATCCGTCCTAAATGGGCATTAAGGTATAATTGTACTTCAGCGACGTAAATAGGCTTAAGTTTCTTCTCGTGTTCAGGCAGCAGGTATCGATCAAAATTAACGAGCAGATCTAAAGAAGGATGTTGCGTCAAATAGGTCAAAAGTTCCTCATGCATGCCTTCTTCGCCATAAATCTGCGGCAGGAGCGCCTGATTATCGGTTTGGCCAATCTGTTTTTCAAGTTTTTGGATTACCTGCTTGCGTATCTCAAACCATTCATCTCCAGCGGCCTGCTTTATCTTGCGGAAAAAGCTTAAATCTTTTGAGAAGAGGAAAAGCTCCTGAGCTAACTTTATGGTCTTTTTATTGTCCGCTTGCAATTCTGCCAATTTCAATAAAAAGGTCTTTCCTTTTATTTTCTCTGATGGAGTTTCTGCCACTTTGAGTGAAGCTTTGGCAAACTGCTCTGCTCTTTTATAGTCTTTTTGACGTAGACTGTAATGAATAAGTTCAGACTGCTCAAAGGCTGCCTGCAAGATATGAGTGAAAAACTGCCGGATCGCCTTCTTGCCATATTTCTTTTCCCAAAGTAAGTAGTGAAAATATAGGGCTTGCGCCATTGGACGATCTTCTGTGCGGTAGTGATCCAGCATGAGTTCACTCGTTTCCAGCAGAAGCATGGCTTGTTCATCCTCTGTTGCCAGTCGGAATAAAATGGGGTGGAAAAAGACATCAAGACCATGATTTCGATAGGCGAACTTAGTATATTCTTCGATGAAAAACTCCCAAATTCTTTCCCGTAAAGCGGGAGGAATACTAGCCTGTATGAGTTGCAGCGTGAGTTTTAGTACTTTTTCTAGAGGCGGATTGAGCAGGGGCTCATCGGATTGTACCTTTCCGAGAATAGGAGGTACCTTCAGTAGGATGCTCTGTGCTAAGATAAATACCTCAGCGTATTGTTGCTGGACCAAGTGCAGGTGCATTTGTTCCAACATTTCTTCCAGAATCTTTGCGATGCTACCGGCACCTCGCTTGTTGAAGGTTCGATCGGGCCGGCGGGCCATCTGAATGACTGAATTGACCAGCTGAAGATAGGCCTTTTGACTATCTACACTGGGAACTTTGTAGGCGTACCGTGCCTTCAAACTTAATGCAAATGCTCGATTCTGGCGCGTAAAGTCCTTGATGATATGAATAAGCTCCTCGCGTTCCAATTGATCAAGAATCTGCTGAATGCTAAGCTTCTTATTGGATTGGCTGCGTTGCTCCTTGTTTTTTCTTTTCTGCTTTTTCTCTTCACTTTTTCGTCGACGTAGAGCCAATAGAGAAGCTACTATGTGCTTGCAGTTCTTTTCCGACTGAAAGGTGGCACAATCACAGGTGTAGGCCTTCACTTTCGAAGGGGTAATTTGAATTTCTACCTCATAGCGGGCATCATCGTCCTCCACTACTCTAAAGGACCAAAGATGTTGCTCAATTTCTTCCATTGTCAACACCCCATCCTGTATGAAAAGCTCCTCGCCTTGTATAAGCAAGGATTCTTCAATGTGGCGTTCAATATGCTGGAGGAAAAAGTTCATATGATTAAGAGCTACCTAACCCACCTGCTATTAATTATTTGGTGAAAAATAAATTACTTTTTTTGATGAGAGGCTGAAGCCAAAGAACACAAAACATCAAATTTAGTTCTTGTCAGTCAGACTTTCGGTATTCTCCGAGATTTTTTATTGAGCACTTACTGTTAAAACCATTGTTGCGCTGTTACTGATTCAATTACTTTCAAGCCTTACTTTTTTGAGGTAGCAGCTATTGACTGATGAATAAACGGAGTCAAAATTTAAAAAAAACGCAAAAATTTGTGACTCTGCGTAGAAAAATGCGAATTTCGCGCCCAAGTTTTATTATAAGGATAAAAAGAGGATAGTGAAAAAGAATACTGCCATACTACTAATTCATTGCCCAGACCAAATGGGAATAGTTGCTTCTGTCACCGATTTTCTGCATAATAACAACGGCAATATCATTAGTTTAGAACAGCATGTGGATCGTTCAGAGAACCGATTCTTTATGCGTGTTGAGTGGGTCCTGGAGGGTTTTACGATCCCAGAGGCTAAGATTGATGACTTTTTTGGAACACTAATTGGCCAAAAATATCAGATGGAATGGAAGTTATACTTCACTGACCGTAAACCTAAGATGGCCATCTTCGTTTCTAAGGCCTCCCATTGCTTGTACGATATCTTGCAACGATATATGTCTGGTGAATTTGCGGTCGAGATTCCAGCTATCATTGGGAATCATAATAATCTACAATACCTGGCGGATCGATTTGATATTCCATTTCATTTATTCCCGATCACTAAGGAGAATAAGCCAGAACAGGAGGCCAGGGAGATTGCCTTGATGGAAGAACTGGAGGTCGACTTTATCGTGCTAGCTCGCTATATGCAGATTCTTTCTGACAGTTTTGTAGCCACTTTCCCCAATCGTATTATCAATATTCATCATTCCTTTTTGCCTGCCTTTAAAGGGGCACGTCCGTATCACTCCGCCTTCGAAAGAGGAGTGAAGATTATCGGAGCGACTAGCCATTACGTGACTGCTGACCTGGATGAAGGCCCAATCATCTTTCAAGATGTAGCAAAGGTGTCACACCGGGATACCGTGCAGGATCTTAAGCGGCGTGGGAAGGACCTTGAAAAACTAGTCTTATCACAAGCGATTTGGCGAGAGACCCAACATAAAACCTTACCCTACAAGAATAAGACGATTCTATTCGAATAGACGGGAATCTTTATTGGATGATCGGTTCTCCAATGAATACTTTAATCTCCGGTGAGATACGGATGCGAACCTTGACGATCAATGGTTCTCGCATCGGGCTAGTTGTTTTTTCATGGAGCTGATAGGCCGTACGGATGGTCGTAAATACCGTATTAATGGCGGAGGTCTTCTTGTTTTCTTCTATAATCGTTTGAATTTTAGGCATTGGAAATTGACCATGAGGTGCTGTAAGCTCCACTTCTACGGAAGGACTGATAGCGACCCCAAGCGAAAAACTGGTCATTTCAAATCCATAGGATTCCAAACGAGGGAAGATCTGAAGCCATTCTTCGATCAACTTAAAGCTGCGCTCCTTAGCACCATCGCCTAGCGCGTTGGTTTGATCTTTAATGACTTCAGATGCGTCCTGTAAGACTTTTTTGATCTTATCAATCATTATTTGAACTTGATATCTCCGTCGATCTTAACTTTCTGATTGATTACATCTAGCATAGAATGCTCCACTGTAACTGTCTTACCATCAATCTCAGCGTTAGGAATGGTGCTTTTCTTTACCTTACCAGGCATTTGATAGATGGTCTTATAACTAGCACCTGCGAGCATCATGGACATCATTTCTTTCATGTCGTCTTGGATCAAGCCGTCCAACGGTTGGCTAGTCCCAGTTCTTGAGAATAGCTTCTTTTTCTTCATGCTGAACATCTTGCTAAAATCCGAGAACTGACCTCCACCCATCAAGCCAGCACCTGGCCCATCTCCATCCTTGCTCACCTTTTTCATCACCTCCGCTATTTTCTCCATTTCGGCAAAGGAGTCAAAGTTGACAGTCATGCCCATTGTCAATACTTCTTCCTTCTCACTTCCTTTCATCGTGATGACGACTTTTTCCAAAATCTTTTGGTCAGCAGCAGAAAGGTTGGCAGCTTCCGGAGCATTGGCGAAAGTAAAGGAGGAGTCCATATCCATCAGGTTCATGTTCAGGTCTCCAGATTCGGACTTCACAGCTTCTTCTAAGGCCTGTTTCATGAAACCATCACTCATTAGTCCACTCATATCAGTGGTCACAATGTATTTTCCTGAACCATCTCTTTTCAGATGAACTTCCTCAATAATATCAAAACAACTGGTCAGGAACAGGAGGGAGGAACCCAATAGTAAGGTCCAGAATCGCTTCATAATTGTTGGTTTTTATTAGGATAATTTGGAAACTGCAGAGCTAATGCGATCAATGGCTTCAGTCAACTGCTCTTCTGAGGCAGCATAGGATAATCTGAAACAATTGTCGGCTCCAAATGCACTTCCAGTGACTATGGCAACATGTACGGTTCGTAAAATATAATCGCAAAAATCATCAGCAGTATTGACTGTTGTAGTACCGTCCGATTTTCCAAAATAGGAGCTGATATCTGGGAATAGATAGAAGGCACCTTCTGGGCGATTAACTTTAAAGCCGGGAATCGCACTAAGACCATCGATTACTAGATCTCTACGCTTTAAGAAGGTTTCCCGCATCTTGGTACTTGGTCCCATGTCTGCCAATAAGGCATAGGCAGCCGCTTTCTGTGCAAAGGCATTCGCACCAGAAGTGAATTGACCTTGAATTTTGCTGCAGGCTGCTGCAATGGTCTTGGGAGCACCAATGTATCCCAATCGCCAACCGGTCATCGAAAAGCCTTTCGAGAAACCATTAACCGTAACCGTGCGATCCTTTACGGAATCAAAAGATCCAATACTAACATGCTTGCCCGTGAAATTGATGTATTCGTAGATTTCATCTGCGATGATGAAAATATCATCGTGGGAAGCTACAACATCAGCTATATCTTCAAGTTCAGCTTTGGAATAAACCGAGCCTGTGGGATTACAGGGAGAAGAAAAGAGCACCGCTTTTGTACGATCGGTAATAGCGGATTGCAATTGTTCCTTGGTTACCTTATAATCCTGCTCGATACCTGCCTTTACCAAAACGGGAACGCCCTCGGCCAGTTTGACAATTTCGGAGTAGGTAACCCAATAAGGCGCCAGAATTACCACCTCGTCGCCCGGATCCAAAATGGATAAGCAAACATTGGCAATGGATTGTTTTGCTCCATTAGAAACTACAATCTGACTGACATCATAATCCAGGTCATTATCTCGTTTAAACTTTGTCTGAATGGCTTGGCGAAGTTCCATAAGACCGGGAACAGGAGTGTACTTTGTAAATCCCTCATCCAATGCCTTCTTGGCGGCGTCTTTGATGTGTTGGGGCGTATCAAAATCTGGTTCCCCGAGACTTAAACTAATGACATCATGGCCTTCGGCTTTCAGTTCACGAGCCAATTGAGCCATTTTAATGGTCGCTGATTCGGCCATATTCTGGACCCTCTGAGAAATTGTTGCTGTACTTACAACGGACATTTTGCTTGCTTTTCAGAATTGGAAAAAATATTGAATGTTTGGCGATTCGATTAGGTCTGCCTGCAAAAGTAGGCTTTTTGTCGTTATCGTGCTTGATTTTTCGAGGCGTGAGACTAACATTTTGAATCTGTTATGATTTGTACTAGAAGTTTTTCATCTTTGCGCATCCAGTGTTAATCCCTCATATATGAGTAAAACCAGGCAGAAAAAGGTAAAAGTTCCCAAAAAAAGACGACCTGATTTTAAGGGGAAATTGTCTCTGGTAATCCCCTGTTTTAACGAAAAGGAACGGGTCTCAAAATTGATCAAAACGCTAGCCGCTTTTCAGTCTGAATGGGGCGGCTCGTTGGATATCGTGATTGTAGATGACGGGAGTACCGATGGGACAGCAGAACGCGCTCAGCAATTGCTAGACAAGACTTTTACTGACGCCAAGAGCTATCAAATAATCACCTTACCCAAGAATGTGGGTAAAGGAGGAGCCTTAAAAGCAGGTGTTGCAGCCGCAAGTGGCGATTTCGTACTCACCTTGGATGCCGACATGGCTACGCAACCGCAAGAACTAATAAATTGGCTTGATACCCTTCCCAATAAGGAGTTTTCAAAAAATGAAATTTTGATCGGCTCTCGAGAGCATAAAGACTCTCAGGTGCAAGGCACTTTTATCCGTCGATTAGCCGGTTTGATCTTTAATTTCATTATCCAGATTCTGACTAATCTTAATCTTCGAGATACCCAGTGTGGGTTTAAGCTTTACCCACAGGCCATTGCTAAGCAATTGTTTGCTGATCTGAAAGTACAGGGGTGGGCACATGATGTTGAGCTATTGGGGAGAGCCAAACAGGAGGGGTATACCATTACTTCTATGCCTGTGAAGTGGGATCATCAAGAGGGATCGAAGATTTCTCTAGTTCGAGATAGTTTCGCCATGTTTGCACAGGCCTTGCGCATTGGATTTACGCTGTTTATCGAGCGCTTCGTAACGGAGCCCATCCAATCCTTTGGAGCTAAAGAGAAGGCTGCAGAACCTAAGTATTATCGACTGTTATTTTTGGTTTCATCGCTGGTGCTATTGGTGGCCTTGCCGATGTTGAGCTTTGATTATGGCATTACCGGAGATGAAGAGGTACAGAAAATTTATGGGGAAAAATTGCTCAGTTACTATGAAACAGACGGGGAGGAGAATTCTGCCCTTAGTTATAAGAACTTATACTACTATGGTGGCCTATTTGACTATACGGCAGCCTGGGCCAACAAGCATATTGGCGGCTTAGATGAGTACGAGATGCGCCACGTGTTGAATGCCTTGGTCGGATTTCTACTGATGCTTTTCACCGGTCTATTGGCCAAGGAAATGACAGGTAGCTGGCGAGTGGGTTTTTGGGCTTTACTCTTCATGGCCATTTCTCCTAGGATCTTCGGTCATTCGATGAACAACCCAAAGGATATTCCTTTTGCTGCTACTTACGTATTCTCCTTGCTTTATATTATACGGTTTGTCAAAGAGTTACCACGGCCTGGTGCCCGGACCGTATTGCTCCTAATCATCGGCCTAGCTGCTAGTATCAATGTGCGAGTAGGCGGAATCTTATTG
>ENA-UENV01000448-UENV01000448.1-marine-metagenome-genome-assembly--contig:-NODE-448-length-10996-cov-2.658214_pt1 | contig 10996 bp, 8 predicted proteins | sample MGYA00237878_ERZ529328 | MGnify/ENA primary metagenome ERZ529328 (study PRJEB26372, sample SAMN05368348) | marine metagenome | biome: cultured habitat; feature: ocean water; material: water; isolation... | reverse complement strand
AAACTGTCCTTAAGCCGGTAGTCAATCAATTGAAGTAAGACGACTCCGACGGCTTTGCCGTTCAGCTTAAGAATGACATATCTATTTTCGACTCCAGTAGGTGGGCTTTTCTGTAAGGCTGCGAGAAACGGTGTATCAAGAAAGCTATTTCTTTCTTGGACTAAGTCAGTCCAAGCATCTGGAAGCTCAAGTACATCATTATATATCTCAAAAGAATAATCTTTAGATAAGGATTTCACCTGGGCATCTGGGACACGCTTCACCGACGTACTGGATCCCAGAATTGAGAACAGGTGTTGAGTGATATGCCTAGGGTAACAGGCTTTATCTGAAAATAGGTTCATGTTTATTCACCATTGTTTGAGACTAACAACAAAATAAGTCTATATGCTTCACATCTACTTTCCCCCGGGATCGGATTCGGCTTTTGCAGCTAGATACCTTTCCCGTGTAATCTTATAGTAGACACATTCAGTGTTATAGTATATCCCTTCGCCTTCCTTTTCCAGTCCCAACTTTTCCATCACCCGTGTGGAGGCGAAGTTTCTTTCTTGCGCTACTGCTACCACTTGTTTCAAACGCAATTCATTAAAGGCATAATCAAGTACCGCCATCCCTGCCTCTGTGGCCAATCCTTGCCCCCAAAATTCCTCCATAAAGCGATACCCGATTTCATAATCCTTGGTACGGTCGAGTTTCTTCAAAGCCATCCATCCCACGAATGCATCTTCACCTTTGTGTTCTGTGATCCAATAGCCCGTATGTTTATTGGTCTGCCGGATTCGACGTTCCAAGTCCTTTTTCGCCTGTGCAGGGGTTTGTGTTTGGCTATTATTAATAAAACGCATTACATTGGGATTGCTACCCAATTGAAGAATATGGGGGAAATCGTCCCAAGAGGGTCTCCTGAGTCGTAGGCGCTTGGTTTCTAGGTTAGGCGGCATTGACGAAAGGGCTTTACTTATTCAATAAACCGGCTTCTAGGGCAATTTGTTTACTTTCTGGGGCTTTTGGCAAAGATACAAAGTGAATCGGCATCAACTCATAATTTTGACAACAGTTTATGCGGTCTCAAGACATTGAGAGTCAATTGATTCACCATGAAGTGTCCGTTGGGCGAGTTTCATAATTAAAATGGTGTGCGCTGATCTTATTTTTGGCGATTCTGCCCTTTCCCTATCTTTCGAACCCTATTCTATCGTTAAATGAAAAAATTATTATGGCAAAAGCCTCTATGAAAGCCTTTTTATCGGCTATTCACCCCGTAGAAGATGCTATTCTTGATGCCTATATTAATCATTGGACGCCCTACTCTCTCCCCAAGAAAACGATTATGACTGCTCCTGGGGAGATGGAACGATATTGGTACTTTGTGGTGGAGGGCATTCAAAAGGCCTACTACATGACGGAAGACAAACAGCATGTCATGGCCTTTACCTACGCCCCTTCTTTCACCGGCATCCCGGAATCTTTCTTTGCACAGAAACCAGCTGAGTACTATTTAGAAACTATCACGGACAGCAAATTTGTACGGATCTCTTTCGAGAAGCATCAGCAACTTATGCAGGATTATCGGCCCATTGAGACGCTATTTAGGATCGCCACTGAGTCTCTCCTGATTGGACTGTTGGAGCGCTATTACCAACTCATGGCCTATGATATTGAGACTCGGTTTAAGGCTTTCGCCAAGAGAAGTCCACACCTTCTACAAACCATTTCACAAAAGGATCTCGCCTCCTATTTGAGGATGGATGCGACAAACTTTAGTAAACTCATTAATAGTATTCGAATCTAATGAGGTCCCGACAAGAAGTAATGTGACAATCCCCATTCGCCTACAACTTCAAGAACAATAGGACCGCTGGGTATTGTCACATTACTTGAGTTTCCACTTATCAATCTCTTGCATAGCATAATTCTCGTCTTCCCAACGAATCAGCTCCATTTGCCCTTTACCTTTGTAGTTCAGAAACCACTCCTCTATTATCCGCTTTGCCGGATCATGATCCAGCATTAATTCCAGAAAGCTATCAGCGGCCAAAGTGCGTTGCTCTGCCTCGGCAGGTACGGCGATAATCTTGGTATCTAGCTCGCCATTGTCCTTGAGTAACAAAGCTCCTACCGCCTTGGCCTGCACCACACTACCCGTTGGCTGGCTAGAGCCGATGACCAAAATATCAAGGGCATCTCCATCTCCTCCTCTATCTTCATCCATCAGGGTGGAAGGAATGAAACCATAATTGCCCGGATAGGGTAAGAAAGCTACAACTCGATCTTTACCATCCACTTGATCAGGGCGAAAGGTCCCAGACGCAATATCATATTCGATCTTGGTATTCGTTCCTGCCGGAATTTCCACAATCACATTGATGGCATCTTCCTCCAGGGCAGGAAGGCTATAATTCTCTTTATTCGTCTGATTTTGGCAGGAAAAAAACAAGCAAATCACAAGTAATGATAAGGTGGTCCGTTTGTGTAGCATAAGAAGATTCATTTGAGTTTTATGTACGTTTCGTCAAATGTAAGTAGTTCTTTTGGTAAATCTAATGGATTCACCACATAAGAAACACTCCAATCTAACTGCTATACTTTTCCTAAAAACCAAACCATTCTGTGTAACTAGATTCAAAGAATTCACGTCTTACCATTGTCGTTGAAAAATCACGAAACTATTCACCAAAACAATCTTAAGATGAAAATGAAATACGCCTTAACCATGGTGCTCATACTCTGCGTTTCCTTACTTCATACAATTGATGCTCAGAAGAGGTGGTGGGCAGGCTCTCTTAGTGGCAAGGGGCCAGTGGTGGAGCGGGAACTGGATCTTGGCTCTTTCGAGAGGGTCAGTCTCTCCATTTCCGCCGATGTATACCTCACCCGTGGGGAGGAACAATCCATTACGGTTCGTGGTCAAGACAACATTATCGAAAATCTCATCACCGAAATTCAGGATAAGACCTGGAGAATTCGATTTGATCGTCCCATTCGACGTAGTCAAGGCCTTAAGATTTATATCACACTACCCTATCTTTCCGGTGCGAGGGTAAGTAGCTCCGGTAATATTGAAAGCGAAGACACTTGGAAATCTGCCAGTTTCTATGCTGGTGTAAGTGGCTCTGGTAACATTAAATTACTGGTAGAGACCGGAGATCTTACCTCCAAAGTCAGTGGCTCTGGCAATATTCTCCTGGGTGGCTCCTCCAAGGTGGCAGAGGTACAGATAACGGGAAGCGGTAATATCAGGGCATATGAACTTGCTGCAGAGCATTGTAAGGTCCGAATATCCGGATCGGGGAATGCTCGAGTCGATGTGCAGGAACAATTGGATGTCCGAATCTCGGGATCGGGAGATGTAATGTATAGTGGACGCCCAAGAGTCAACAGCAAGATCTCTGGCTCTGGCAGCCTAAGTGCTAGATAAAACACAACAGCCACGGACAGATCAAGGTTTCTGTCCGTGGCTGTTACCTGCCAACCAGTCTTAATACGAAAAAGCTTAGCGAATAAGGTGGATATCTCCTTCGTAAACTAGTTTTTCACCATCCTTGAACCTAACTTTAATCATGTAGACAAATACGTTGGCATTATGTCCGGCTTTCATTCCGTTGATGATGGGACGACCATTCAACAATCCATCCCAGCCTTCACCAGCTACGTTTGGCGGAAAATTCTTATTGACGAAAACTTGATCTCCCCAGCGGTCAAAAATACGCATGACTTCGATCTCCTCCACGTCCCCTTGCGAGAATACCATAAAACGATCGTTATTTCCATCGCCATTTGGTGAAAAAGCATTAGGGATATAAATATTTCTAGGCTCCCGTACGATCACTCTCACCTTGTCCTCAGCCAAACAACCATTCTCATCAATTAACGTACCTACAAATACCGAAGAGAAGTCAGGTTGTACTAACCAATCGGTCCAGCAAGTGTCACACCGCTACCAGGAGCTAAGTCTTCAAATGTATCTTCTGCGGTAAATCCTGATCCGTTAAAATCAAACAGATAAGGGCCTTGACCACCCTCAACCTTATTAATTTGAATTTCACCATCACTATCTCCAAAGCACTTTGGATGGTCCACCTCGACTTCCAAGCCAACCGGTTGGTTCTCATCCGGGAATACCTCCACAATATCGGTAGCCGTACAACCATTTGCTCGATCTGTAACCAGCAACGTGTAAACTCCAACCGTGGTAGCATTTAAGATTTCCCCGGCCTGGGTGGAACCGTCTGGCCTAGTCCACATAAAGTCGAGTTGTCGGGATTCTGAAGGTTGAGCAGTAAGTGAAGCTTCACCTTCGAAACAGTCTAAGGTCTGATCTGCTCCAGCGATAGCTGAAGGCGGTGAAGTATTCTGCCCCACGATCACTGTATCAGTGGCCGTACAACCATTATTGATATCTTCAACGATCAAAACGAAAGTTCCGGCTGCACTGGCGGTGGCTGAAAGGGCGGTAGGTGTTGTTCCCAAATTCCCCTGTATGATCTGCCATGCCACGTCAAATCTCGCTGGGTCCCAATCCTCAACCGTAGCTGTGATGCTTACTTCCGGAGTGTCGCAGGTAATCGTACCACTTGCTGCAGCGCTAATCTCAGGAACATCACCATCACGAGTAACGGTGACACTATCCATAGCATTACAACCCGTGCCGGAATCTAGTACCTGGAGAAAATAATCCCCGGGGCTATCCACAACGAGTTCAGGGCGGTTACTATTACCTATGGGTTCCCGTGCCGTATTGTACCATTGATAGGTAAAGCTGGCATTGAAAGAATTTGTATCTCTTACCGTTATTGTAGGTGTATCACAATCTAATTCTCCTGCACTGGACAATCCGATTCTGGGTGTAAACGACAAATCCTGCACCTGCACAGAATCAGCCAAGGAGATACAACCGGTATTTCTGTCCTCAATCACAAGGCTATACCAGCCAGCCTCCGTTACCACAATTTGTGCATTATTGCTAGTGCCAACAGGAATATCTGTACCTGTCCATTGGAACAAGTAATCAGCGTCGTTTAGGTTTTCATTGCCAAGCGTAATAGACGAGACATTGCAATCTAGCGTTGCTTCCTCCAGTATTAAGGCGTCCGGTAGCGTCAGCTCTTCTACTAAAATCGTATCATTTGCTTGGCAACCTGCGCTGTTGGTAGCAGTGGCGAAAAAGACTCCTCCGCCTTGCACTAGAATAGAAGATTCGTTTTGATCCGTAGACCACTCGATCGTTTCAAATAGGCCAGTTGCTGTCAAGCTAATCTCTTCATTCGGACAAATGGAAGCCGGACCTGATAGGCTTAAAGAGGCCTCAGGAAGTAGTGTCACATCCTTGACGGCTGTCAGCCTACAGCCATTAAAATCCGTGACCGTTAAAGCGTAGTTACCCGCGCTAGTTGGTTCCACCGAGGCACCCGATAATTCCACTGATACTCACGGTATATCTCTTGCACATTTAGGTTGAAGCTCGTATTTGGACAGATGCCATCAGGGCCTTGAATCTCCGGTTCCACGACCTCCATCGCCGCAATATTAACCATTCCTGTACCCGTACAACCTGCTGCATCCATTACGGTAACACTGTAGAAGCCTGGGGCATCAATATCAATAGTTGGGGTTGTTGCTCCTGTAGACCAGCCAATCGAATCCCATGCACCGAGCACTCCAATCGTCGTACTACCTTCCGGACACAAAGCGGTCACACCACTAAAATCAGGAACTGGTGAATCATATTCTCCAACCTCAAAATCTATACTTGCTTCACAGCCATTCTGACCTACTACGCTTACTCCGTATGGGCCTGTTTGATCAATGACAATGGAGGGATCAGTTTGCCCTGTGCTCCAAAGTACACTAGCAAAATCATCTCCCAGGTCAATATTTAGACTAGAACCAATACAGAACTGGAGCGGAGTAGGTAAGTCAATTGTCGGATTTTCTAACCCTTCAACGGAAAAATCAAAGCTATTTTGGCAACCGTTCAGATCTGTAATGGTCACACTGTAATCCACGTTAGAATTGGATATTTTGATGGAATCTTCAGTGGAACCGGTGGACCATAAATAGGCCTGCATATTAGGATTGGCCTTTAGCACGGTTTCCTCACCAGGGCAAATAGCTGGGTCCCCAGATAGCTGTACTTCTGTTGTTGGGAAAGCTGCAAGGTCATAGGTAGCCGTATCTCGGCATCCGTTTACATCTTGAACGAATACAGTATAAGCTAGCACATCTGTGGTAATCTCAAGGGTCTGACTGGTATCTGCGATTCCGGTAGACCATTGATAGCTTGCATATTCATGGGTCAGGCTCAAACTCGCCGTTTGATCAGGACATAAGCCCGTTGGTCCCTGGATGACAGCAGGGGTCGTAGGTAATTCCTCTACTAGGAAAGAAGCTTCATCTGTACAACCAAATTCATTAGTGACGGTCAAGTTATAGGTCCCCCCTCGACTTACTTCAAGAGAAGAAGCATCACTGCCGTCAGGCCAGATGTACGAAGCATGTGTACTTGTAGGACTTAGCGTCACCGAAGAACCAGGGCACAGCACCGCTTCTTGAACCAATTCCAGGGAAGGAGAAGGGCGATTACTCAAAGTCACCGCGTTCACTCCACGACACCCAAATTGATCTACTACTAGCACTTCATAAGTAGCTGCTGCGTTAACGGTAATGCTTGGTCCCTCAGTTAAGTTGGACCAGACTATGGAAGAATATAGGTTTTCGTCTACTACGGTTAAGGTATTGGGTAGTCCGTCACACAGGGTTGTATCACCCTGTATATCTGGAACCGGAATCTCATGGAAAGTGACCGGGAACTCAAAATCGCTAGAGCACCCATTGTTATCAGTGACGGTCAAAGTGTAATTTCCAGAATTGGCCACTTGATTCAACGCTTCTGAAACGCCATTGGACCACTGATAAGTAGAAAAGGATTCGTTCGGGATTAACGAAACAGTATCTCCGACACAGGCGTCTTCGGGGTAAGTAATAGTCACGCTTGGATTATCAAATGCCTCCACTTCAATCGAATCCACTCCTGTACAGCCATTGATATCCGTCACCGTGACATAATAAGTATCTGCCACTGCTACGGACAAGGTGCTGTTTGTTGTGCCATCAGACCATTCGAAGGCATTGAAAGACTGATTTACTCCAATGATAGCCGCTTCACCGCCACAGATTGGAGCCCCCTGTAGGGCCAATTCAGGTGCAGGAGCAGAAAGCGCCTGGGGTGTATAAGACACGGTGGTTTGGCATCCAGTTGGGTGTGTAACCGTTAATTGTACGGTTTCACCTGTAGGTACTTGCACGATTGTATCTGTACTCCCATTGGACCATTGATAATCGGTGAAATCGTTTTGGACATTAACTGTGGCTAATTCTCCTGGGCATAAGAGCGTTTCTTGGGTCAATACCGGCTCGCTACCACCTTGTACGGTAATGATGACTCTATCTGATCGGTTACAAACACCCTGTTCAACTGTAATTTCGTATTCCAGTGTGCCTTCAAAACCAGCAGGAATGGAAACCAAGGGTTGAAGAATATCTGCACTATCCAACATAGCCATTGCTTCTGAAGATCCTGACCATTGAATAGTAATCGCATCGTCGCTGTTGGTGCTTAAAGAAGCATCCAAACGTACCTCAAAATCATCCGATTTACAGTAGGTGAGATCTGAACCTGCATTCACTAGATTGATACAGGAGGGATCAGCCACACAGTTGAACCAATTTGAAGCTTCACCACCCCATTCAATGGCAAAAGATTCTGAAAATCCGGTAAACTTAGTAACCAACATATAGAAACGATCGCCGGGTTGGGCGACCAACGGTAAGACAAAACCATCCACTTCGATACCAGTAATTGGATGTACGAAAGCTTCCTCTTGAGTTTCCTGTGCTCCACGTCCCATACCAGTATATGGACAATAAAAACAGAGACTCCTAGCAAAGGAGCAACGTCTTGGGGAACCCAAACTATCACAATTTAAGTTTGGGCCGTATATAGCGAAGTCAAAGTCCTCTTGTTGCCAGGTATCCGTAGAATCTGGCGGAAAGATGACCATTTCCAACTGGCTATTCGGGGGCATATCATCCCGAAATTCAAAGTACAACCAGGTACTATGAAGACCCTCACCGGTCTCTAAACATCCACGGTCGTTGTTTGGGTTATTAAAATCATTGAGCTCCATGGCACCGGAAATAATATCTATAGTATCATTTCCACAAATAGGAATGGCTCCTAGACAGTCCCATCTGGATTGAGCGATTAAGTTTTCCCCTACAAGACTCGCCATGACAAATAACAGAATTACTCTCAATGGCAGCATTTTAATCGGTTTTATACTGTTCAATAGGGTAGCCGCAATTGGCCTTAGATAATGTCCTAAGGGATTACATTTCTGGCTTGTTCATGGGAGAAAGCTGGGGTAAACATTGAACATGGCAGGATCTTAATGGCTTGCATAGGGCAGCAAGCTCACACTAAGACAATAGTCCATAGTGGGGGGAGGTGTTTGGTAAATTGTGGATTTACCTAGTTTCGCTCATAGTATAAATAGAAAGAATAATAGAAATGACTAGAACGTATCAACAAGAATGTTTACGATTTATTTTGGATACGGAACATAAAGACTTGCGCCTTTTGTTCAAAGCAAATATAACAGTTATTTTTAATTTAGTGGGCCTTATATTTACAAAATAATAAAATTATCTTTTTTTTGTTTCTTAGTCAATTGATAATCAGAAAACTACATAACATTCCTTCTTTTCAACTCTTGATTCACCAATTGATACTCTCGACTCATGTCGCCCGTCACAGAAGAGTTTTCCTGGGCACGTCTGATCAAATAGGGTACAACATCTCTGACTTGGCCATAGGGCACGTATTTGGCCACATTGTAACCAGCCTGAGCAAGGTTAAACGTTAGGTTGTCGCTCATTCCGTACAATTGACAGAAATTGAGATGTGGATGGTCCAAAGGCAATTGCTTGTGCGCAAGAAGTTCTGCCTGCAAGAGTGCACTTTCTCGATTATGAGAAGCATTGCAAGAAGCAATATCCTTGTAATTGTCCACACAAAACCTTACCGCAGCATTAAAAGCGTCGTCCGTAGCTGCTTTGTTTAAATGAATGGGAGAAGTGTAACCTAGGTTACTCGCCCGATCACGTTCTTTTTCCATGTACGCTCCCCGCACCAACTTGGCACCAAGCATATAGCCTCCCTTCTTGGCCAAGTTGTAGGAATGAACTAAAAACTGCAGTCGATCAGCGCGATACATCTGAAAAGTGTTATAAACTACCACTTTCCCTCTGTTATATCGGCGCATCATGACCGTCACCAAGTGATCAATGGTATCCTGTATCCAGCTTTCTTCAGCATCGAAGAATACCTTGACACCATTTGCACTAGCTACATGACAAATGGCATCCATTCTTTTTAGTATGTTGCGATATTCCGGTCTCGTTTTCGAGTTAAATGGGACCTGTTTTTGGACAGCAGCCAAGAGATCAAACCTGGCCATCCCGGTAATTTTAGTACTTACGACTGGGATCCCCGAAGTTTTCGAGGCAAATTCTATAGCGCGTATCGTTTCGTTCATCGTAATGTTGAAATCCTCTTCTCTCTCCTTGCCCTCTGCGCCGTAATCTAGGATCGTCAACACTTTGTGTTTGGCTAGATGATCTACAGTTTTCTGCGTTTCCAGAAGTGTAGTACCACCACAGAATTGATCAAAGATCGTTCTTTTCACCAATACTTCAACAAATGGTAAGTGCAATTTGATCGCTGCAATCCCCAATTTTGATCCTAAGCCGACCAACCAATGCTTATTCATCAATCCAAACAGCCAAGCTGACTTTTTCAGCTCTTTATCTGTCTTATGCGCAAAAGCTATTTCGGTGTTGTCAAAATCAATGTTAACCATAGGCATTTGATCGCCAGCAATGTATTTAGCCATCTTTTCCAGCTCTTTCGAAGTTTTCGGCACAGGTTTGCCCAATTCTTTCATACAGCAGGTTTAGTTTGTCGTCCAAATTTCCCAGGACTTTTCAGCTTGCAAATGCAACATTTCTAAGCCATTCAAAATGTAGGCACCTTGCTGTTGAGCTTTCTGCAAAAAAAGAGTAGCCTCGGGATTATAAACTAGATCAAAACATAGATGGTTTTCACCAATGTAATGATACGGAATATTGGGGAAAGAATCAATATTAGGAGACATCCCCAAAGGTGTCGTATTTACAATTAATTTATATTTCTCAAGGGTGTTTTGGTTCAACTCCCCGTACGTTAAGATTCCTGCGCTTGATCTTCGGGATACGTAGGCAGTCTCAATTCCGTCTTGTTCTAGAGCGTATTTGACAGCCTTTGCAGCACCACCAGTTCCTAGAATCAAGGCGTGATTGATGTTCAAGCTATGCTTTTCGATAGCTCTTGAAAGTGAAGTGCTAAATCCATATATATCTGAATTGTAGCCGTACCATCCGTCCTCCTTAATTAACACGGTATTGACTGCTCCAACTGCCTGTGCTCCATCCCCTAATCCTTTCATAAAAGGAAGAATTTGTTCTTTGTAGGGAATGGTAACATTCAGACCTCTGAGATTGGGATACTGTTCAATTAGCGCCGGCAATTTGTCTATTGAAGCAATCGGAAAGGCCTCATAATAGCTTTCCTTGATGCTCTCTTTCTCAAACTTTTGAGCGAAGTATCCTTTCGAAAAAGAGTGAGACAGTGGATAGCCAATCAAACCATATAAGTATTTTACCTCCTCTACTTTCATACCTAAACGCTCCTTTATGATTTATCGGCATTAGATTGAGCACCTAGTCTTTCCAGACCTAAGATCATCACGAAACCAATTGCCATTAGAACCAAGACCAAAACAATCTGCGGATCTCCCTCAAACTGTCCAGGCATAACACTTTTTTCTAAAAATGGCACCGTTTCTCCTTTGCTATCTGTGCGATATTCCAAAACATTCCTCCACGGCCACAACTT
>ENA-UENV01000445-UENV01000445.1-marine-metagenome-genome-assembly--contig:-NODE-445-length-11082-cov-2.815458_pt1 | contig 11082 bp, 9 predicted proteins | sample MGYA00237878_ERZ529328 | MGnify/ENA primary metagenome ERZ529328 (study PRJEB26372, sample SAMN05368348) | marine metagenome | biome: cultured habitat; feature: ocean water; material: water; isolation... | reverse complement strand
CTCCGCCTCACTCCTCTCCATGTCCTCATAGGGTTGCATGGCACTTTCCTTGTTGGCACTGAAGCCTCCTGCCTCTCCGCTACAACTCCAAGCAAAGGTTGAGAGGAATAAGAATACGGTGAAAAGCCTTAGGGAGTAAAAGTTTAAATGCTGCCGTACACCAGCAGTCCGAGTAGGTGAGAATAATGTTTTCATTACTTTTTGGGTTGTTGTTTTCACTTGGGCAGATGGGGCTGCCCTTGATTTATGATGAGTAAATTAAGAAAATTGGTGGGAGAATAGGAATTTTCAGCTACAATTACTAAATCGGGCCCAATGGAAGAACCAACGCTAAACAAACAAGAAATCTTTGATCAGCTCCCGCCGATCTGGCCGGAAGCATTTCTCCCGCAAATCCAAAAAGCACATCAATTATCTGGTAAGCGTCTAGTCGTCTTGGATGATGACCCGACCGGAACACAAACCGTTCAGGATATTCCCTTGCTCACAGAATGGTCTGTAGAAAGTCTAAGGCGTGAGTTAGAGCAATCGTCGGTATTTTTCATTCTGACGAACTCTCGTAGTATGATTGCTGAACAAGCAGAGGCGATCGGGCGAGAAATCGGGAAAAATCTCATGGAAGCTGCAGCTTTAGCGGGAGTAGAATTCTTTGTGCTAAGTCGTAGTGATTCCACTTTGCGTGGCCACTATCCTGCTGAAGTAGATGCCTTAATCGAGGGTGTCGAGCAGGTTTATGATGCGGTAGTCATGGTTCCTTACTTTGAAGCGGGTGGGCGGTATACACTCAATGACATTCACTATGTCCAGCAAGGAGCAGAACTCATTCCAGCCGCCTTGACAGAATTCGCCAAAGACAAGGCCTTCCCATTCCAGCATTCTTATCTTCCGGCCTATGTGGAAGAAAAGACTAAAGGACGCATCCTTGCGGATCAAGTGATGGGGATTTCTTTAGACCTCATTCGGAAAGGTGGGCCAGAAGCCGTGAAGGCCAGATTATTGGAAGTTCCGACCGGGGGAGTAGTGGTGATCAATGCCTGTGCAGGGCGAGATCTTGAGGTTGCCGTCAGAGGACTTCAATTGGCCCAAGCGGAAGGTAAACAATACTTGTATAGAACTGCCGCTTCCTTTGTCCGGGTTTTGGCCGGAATTCCCGTCAAGCCTTTATTGAATGCCCAATCCATGGCGATCGACACGCCCCATGGAGGCTTGATGATCGTTGGTTCACACATTAAGAAGTCAAGCCTGCAATTGGAAAAAGCGCTCCAACTGGAAGAGGTATTCTCATTAGAGATCGAGGTAGGAAAGCTAGTGGAAGAAACCGCTAGGCATGCGGCCATAGCCCAGTACTTAGAGCAAATTGAGGCAGCCATTAGAACGGGTCGCAATGTCGTGGCCTACACCAGTAGGAAGCTGATTGCCCTCGGCGATGCGAGTACGTCTCTATCCATTAGTCGTCTGATATCCGAAAGCATCTGCCAGATTGTGGAGCGGCTGCCCATCCAACCTAAGTTCCTGATTGCTAAAGGTGGGATTACATCCAATGATGTAGCGACCAAGGGTTTAGGGGTAAAACGGGCTATGGTAGCTGGGCAATTGCAGGGAGGGGTACCCGTTTGGCGATTAGGCCCTGAGAGTAAGTTTCCAGGCATGCATTATGTAGTCTATCCAGGTAATGTAGGAAGTGAGGAAGGACTAGCAGAGGCTATCCGAGCCTTTGCTACCCCATGATGTTACTATTAGAATTTTCCAGAATTGACATTTTCAGCGGGCACGGGTTCCACATTATCCCAGTGTTCCACCACCTTTCCGTTCTCTATTCTGAAGATATCTACCTGCGCATAATCTTGGTCTATCTGGTCGTCTTTCCAATTGGCACGGCACAAGGTGGCTACGAAGTTCCCCTCTCCTACTAACAATACAATCTCTTTGTAATTCAAGGGACGATCAGGTGCACTAGCTAATTTTTGAAAGTGCTCCAAGCCATCAGCTACCTCCTTATTGTGCTGGATATACTGCTCGGTCGAAACGTATCGACTTAAGTTCTCGGGATTTCCACCTTCCATCAATGCATCCTGAATCAGGTTTCGAACCAATGCCTTATTCTCCTCCGTTTTATCTAAGTCTTTGATTTCAGTTGGCCCATCTACACTCGTATGTCCAGAAGGCGTTTTATCCACATACTCAGCAATCACATCCCAATGTTCGATGATCTTATCATCTTCGTCCGTATCAAAAAAGTCAGTAGTGACCCATTGTGCCTCTCCATCATTAAGACTTTGGTAGGCGTGAATGAAGACGTATTGGCCATCGACCAATCCACGTACGATTTGAATATCGCGCTTCGGGTTTCGCTTGATGAATGGCTCAAAAAACTCCACAAAGCCTTCGATGCCATCTCTGACCCCCGTACTATGTTGCGTATATCTAGCTCCAGTATATTTAGTTACCGCTTCTCGGGCATTTCCATCCCTGATACCTTCTAGGTAGAGTGCTTTGGCATGCTTCAACTTCTGGCTTTCCATATGGCAATGTTTTTTTGCAAGTTTGATGAAACGTTCATTATACTGCCACAAAAATGGAGACAGAAAGGCGGCTAGAAAAGGTGAATCTATGTGCTTTGATGGTAAATCTTGTCTTTACTGCTTGTAGTGCGCACGAAAATTAGCTGGAGTACGCTGGGTACGCTTCTTAAAGTACTTGATGAAATTGGTCGGCTCATTGAAGCCCAGTTGAAAACTGATCTCCTTGAAGGAAAGTCCGGTTGAGACAATCAGTCGCTTAGCCTCCAACAATAAATAGAAGTCAATGAATTGCTTGGCTGTTTGTTTGACGACCCTTTTGCAAACTTGATTTAATCTTCGATAGGAAACAAAGAGCTGGTCCGCATAATCTGCCGCGTTACGTGTTTGCGGATGGTTTTCTTGTAAGAGTTGTCGGAAGTTTTCAAAGAGCAATAGATCTTCCTGCGGTGGCATTTCCGTTAAGCTATCATTCTCTCGTTCTTTCAACAAGACCAGGTATCGAGTGAGGGCAGCGCCAATCAGGCAAGCCCTGCTAGTTTCGTTTTCTTTTTGGAGCGCCAGGTCAAGATCTTCCAAGAAGGAAGTATGTAATTCCGGGGCTTGAATAGGGTCTGTCTGGCGATGGAAGTTGTACAACTGGTTGATGTGTGAAAGCGTTTCTTTGGCCAAATATCGGTTCATAAAGGCTTCCGTAAATACTACCAGGAAACCTTGATAAGTAGAGTGAGGGTCGAATGCATGAATCTGCCCACTGGCAATGATCAAGGCATCTCCTTGCCGGAGCTCAAATTGCTGGAAATCGACCTTATGTATCAACCTGGCCTCTAGATTGATTAGGATGGCAAAAAATTCCAGGCGATGAAAAGCATAGGGATCATGGTCCTCCGGCAAACCTGACTGAAAAAGGCTAGGTAATCCAATCAATTCAAAACCTGAAACGCCCTTGTGGGTACGCCGATTAAAAGCTATTTGAGGAATCTTCTTCAAGGTCTATTTTTGGTGATCGCAACCTAAACCACAACCACTATTTATGAATCTTGCCGGCTTTAATAAAAATCGGGAAACGAATCGCCTGCACCTGATCAGCTGACCAGACCGAAGCCAATTCCGAAATAAAGCCAGGTACAGGGTTTTCCCCTTGGTGTTGGCGAATATAATTTTGGACACTTGACCATGAATTGAGGTATCCTTCAAATTGATCACGGGTCCATTCCACCTCTATCGCTAAGTCTTTACGCATGGGAATGGAAGGGAAGTTAAATGGGATACTTTCATACGCCCGGTCAACATGCCTCCGCTCTACATTCCAATAAGAAGCAATTATATTGGTATAAAAATGATCAATATGTGCATTAATTGCCTCATTGATTCGCAGCAATCCATACCCCCAGACACTAATCACTCCTCCTGCACGCCCCACCCGACGTACTTCCTTTTCGAAAGCTTCAAAATCAAACCAGTGCAAGGCTTGTCCAACCGTAATAAGATCAAAATGACTATCCGGGAAACGGGTCTGTTCGGCTCTTTCTACCCTGTAGGTGATATTGGGAGCAGTGGCAGCATGGTCAATTTGATTTTGACTAATGTCGGTAGCAATCACCTGCTCGTAATGCTTGGCCAATTCTGCAGCCACTTGTCCATTGCCCGTCCCACAATCCCAGGCCCTTTGACGCGGCAAACTCCCTGTTATGCGTAGCAGTTCATCATAAACCCCTTGTGGATAAGTAGGCCTGAACTTTTTGTAGGTATGAGCTTGTTTAGAGAAGTTATCTTGGCTTGCCTTCATTATTTCGATTTTTTGACAAAGGAAGTCTTAATCCTTCTTTGATGCAAGTTAAAGTCAAAAATCAATAGCACCGGAGTTCAATTCACTCGGCATAATGTACAGTTCACCTGGATAAGCAAATGATGTCTTCGTAAATCAAGGCACTTTTGAGTAAATTAAGTCGGAGCTAAGCCTCCCTTACCTCCCAAATTCATTGACTATGAAAAAGAGAATGAGTTTTCTCCTTCTTGGCCTATGCCTAACCCTCCAATCCATAGGACAAGTCAATTTTGTGGGAGAGAAGGGCTTAACCGAAGAGGAGATTCAACTCATTTCTGATTGGGTCGATGCAGGCTCTCCTCAAGGAGCCCCCGCCCTGGAACCTCCCCTACCGAATTTTCCATCAGGCTCTCAACTAGGTACCCCAGATATGATATTGGAGATGTCGGAAGATTATTTTATCAAAGGAAACAACCAAGATGATTATAGAGTATTCATGCTGCCAACGGGTCTGACAGAAGACAAGGAATTGTAAGCAATTAAAATAGAGAAAAAATATGAGAAGAAAAATCTTACTTTCAGTAATAACAATTTTAACTTTTGTTATAAATGCCAAATCACAAGATACTCTTGTGTCGGCTTTTTTTGGACTTGATAATGGACTACCAAGTTTATTATGTAATCAACCAGGAAGCCTGCTAGATGGTATGCCTGTTAATTTTAAATTCCCATTAGATGCATCCAGTTTATCGGAAACTGATTTTGAAGTTTTGGATAGACTTGGAAATATACACATACCGATGTGTGCTGTTTTAGCACCAGCAAATGAAAACGGTGAAAATCGAACAGTGCTATTGATAGGTGAATTTGGAACTGCTGTTACTAATCCACCTGTTGAGGTAAGAGTTGTGGATGATTTATTTACAACAGCTACTATATCCGGAGAGTCCGCTTGTTCAGAAATCATAAACCTAAACGGAATCACTACCACTAATGTTATTCCGCTTGCTGATGGTCCAAGTTTATTTTTTGCCCAAAAAATTGATGGTAACCTGAATGAATGTAATTCAGGAGTACAAACAATTCAAGTTGCTTGGAATGGTGGCATTACACCGTATATAAGTGGTGATACCGAATCTGACTTATTTCAATACTATATTGGTTATTCTGATAGTTCAGGAGTTCTAATTCCGCATGTACCGATTTCGATAGCAGACATAAACGACAACGATAACTTTCACCAATTATGCTTTTCTACAAGTGATGAAATTGTTAAAATTTCAATGATGGCTAATGCGGTCGAAGACCCAAACCAAGACCCAAATTTATATAGCGAAATTGATGTTAGTTCCTGCACTCCATTGACAAGTGTTGAAGAGAACCTTTTCGAAAAAGGGTATAAAATTTACCCGAATCCGTTTTCAAATGAAATTTTTGTTGAGAATCTGCTTGGTGATGAATACTTCATCATATATGACTTTTTAGGGCGAAATATTATTGAAGGAAAATGTTCAGGAACTATAAAGATCCCTGAAATAAACTCTGGGATATACTATTTGACCATCCTATACAATACCAATCAGACAACTTACAAGTTAATCAAAAGATAACTGCTTACAACAATTATGCGATAATGCTCCCTAAACGGTCGCACTACGCATATACTAAACGATAGCCGCAATCGAATTCCGCCCAGGCAATACTAGAGCAGTACATCATGCCCTGATTGCCTACGAGATCAATGGTGCAGCTGCGGCAATGGATGCTTTGAGCCCAGAATATGGCTATGAATCTTTTGGAGACTTCGGCGTTCCCATCCAAGGTACCTTCACCGGATACACACCTGGTATACAATCTATCTTCTTCCCGGTTGGTATTGGTAAAACATTACCTGCCAATGCTGATCTGATCATTCAGGTCCATTACGCTCCTTTAGCCACAGATGAGACGGACAGGTCTTCTTTAAACATCTTTTTCAAAGATCAGGATGATCCCGTCAATCGAGAGGTTCAAAATATGCCCATTACACCGCTTGATCTAGATGGAGGATTCTTTTCTTTTTCCATCCCAACTGATGAAGTGAAGACTTTTCACGGAACCAAAGAAATAATGGAAGATATCAGCTTCATCTCAGTGTATCCGCATAGTCATTATCTAGGGAAGAATTGGGAGCTATTTGCTGTGACCCCTCAAAGCGACACCATCAACATTATCCGCATTAATGATTGGGATTTCAATTGGCAAGGCTCCTACACCTTTGATCGCATGAAAAAGATACCGGCAGGTTCGATCATGCATATTAATGCTACTTACGATAATACCCTGAGCAATCCCTTTAACCTGAACAATCCTCCTCAAACCGTTGCTTGGGGAGAAGGAACCACCGATGAAATGTATCTGGTGGGCACTGCCTACGTTCCCTATCGGGAAGGAGATGAGGAAATTGTGATCGGGGAAACACAACCCACTAATACGTCAGATGTTCAATACGATCAAGGCAATTGGCTCCGATCCCCCTTCCCCAATCCAAGTAATGGTGAAGTATCTCTCATTTTTTACCTGCAGGAACGTCAAAACATCAACTTGGACCTCTTAGATATCAAAGGCCGTCTGGTTCGAAATATCGTACAAAACAACACGCGGGCAGCAGGAGAACATACCAATGTTTTCAATGTAGGAGATTTACCGGCAGGTGTTTCTACCGTACGGTTACATGGACCTAATGTCAACCTAACTAAACCTTTGTTGGTCTCAGAATAACCGCGTTTAATACGTTAAGAACGAACTATCCCAATACCCAAGGAGCTTGGTGAAAAGAGGTTTCCATCTACATTAATATCCAGCAAACCGATGATAACAAAGAATTATCATCATCTAAACGGCTGAAGTGTCTGGTTAATCCAGCGCTTCGGCTTTTTGCCTTAGCAAATTCCGTAGGCTTATCCTGATTCAAGATACTATGCAAATCTTTCCCTTTAGAACGGCCAAATATTACGCTAATGGAAGTACATTTGGTAATTACCCGATTTGTACATCCTTTTAAACTTGGCCGGAATGTTCCAACATTTCTTCAAAATCGCCCTTCGTCGACTTTTTATTGACAAGACCTTTTCCCTGATCAATTTAATTGGATTAATCATTGGGATTTCGTCCGTTTTTCTACTCTCAAAATACGTTGGATTTCATCTCAGCACGGATAATTTCCAGGAAAGCAAGAGAAACCTATTTGCCATTCATCAAACCTTGACAGGTGAAGAAGGGAAAGCAAACCGATCAGAAAGTACTTATCATGAAGTAGCTCCCCTATCTAAGAATCAGTTTCCAGAGGTGAGCGCTATGAGTCGGTATCTAATTGCCGGTGAGACGCTAATCTCCACCACCAATAACGCAGGGAAACACCTCCGCTTCAATGAATCTGGTGTAGTCGAAGTAGATCCTGATTTTATCCGCATGTTCACCTTCCAGTTCTTAGAAGGCGATCCACAGCAGGCACTAGACGAACCAAATAGCATTGTCTTATCGGCATCGATAGCAAAGAAGTACTTTAACGAAGCCAGTCCTCTGGGTCAAACAATAACCACTAAAAAACGCTGGGGGCAAGAAGAAAACTGGACCATTACAGGTGTTGTCAAAGACTATCCGAAGAATTCCAGCTTCCAGTTTAACTTTCTCCAATCGCTGTCAGGGAAAAACCTGGAAGAGCGAGACCAGGGCGGCTGGTCCTACCCTACTTTCAAAAGCTATTTACTATTGGACAAGACCTCCAGTGCCAAGCCATTGTCTGAGAAAATGAAGACTATGATCCTCGGGATGGAGGTATTGAAGGCCAGAAAAGAAAGTATAGATTTTCACTTGGTGGCTCTAACCGACGAAACAAGCCTAAGCAGTAGTCAAAAACTACTGATCTTGGTGGGGTTGGTCTTACTCTTAATTACATGGATCAACTACACCAATCTAAGTGGGGCTAAATCTTTGGCTCGAGGTAAGGAATTTGGACTCAGAAGGGTATTGGGATCTAATAACGCACAATTGATAAAGCAATTCTTATCCGAAGCATTGATCATTTACGCCATAGCCATAGCGGCAATTATAACATTGGTCTCTGCGGTCTATCCCTTGCTCTTTGATTTATCGGGTGGTCAGATGCTCCCCATACTAGAATGGAATACCCCCATCAACCTCGCGTTCTTAAGTCTAATACTAGTGGGGGCCATCCTTTCATCGGCCTTTCCATCATTTTCCGTATCACACATACCTGTTCTTGGGCTGCTGAAAGGCAGCAATAAGGCCAGCTTAAAATCTCCGGGCTTTCGAAACTCTTTGGTGGTTTTCCAATTCACTATTTCTATCATCATGTTGATTGGTATTGCTACTATTTATAAACAAATGCGATTCATTAGCAATCAGGAAATTGGTTTTGAAAAGGACCAAATCTTGATTCTAAAAAGTCCAAAAGACAGATGGTATGGTAAGGCAGAGCGTATGAATAGTCTCAAGAATGAGCTCAAGGGACAGTCATTCTCACAGTCCGTGACCTCATCCACCACGGTCCCTCTCTGGTGGCCTGGGTCACCAACCGATTTTCAGATTGGCGGCAAACATGGATCAACCAGATGTGTTCTCATTGGCATCGATGACTCCTATTTCGAATGTTACGCGCTAGAGGTAGTGGCCGGAGAAGCTTTCAAAGCTGGGCAATTCCAATCCAATGGTAGAGGTGTAGTAGTTAATGAGAAAGCCACCAAAGCAATGGGATTTGCGGACCCTAGCGACGCCTTGCACCTAAAGTTGCGCAACCAAAAAACTGATCAGGAACAGGAAATCGTGGGCGTAGTTAAAGACCACCATCATGAGTCTTTAAGAAAGGATATAAAGCCTCAGGTTTTCGAGTATAATCCATCGATTGGGTTCGTTTCCATCCATCTTAATCTAGGTAAACAACCAAGCCTTGCAAAACTTTCTAACGTGGTGGCTAGCACCCAAAATGTATGGCAGGAAATCTATCCAGATCAAGCTTTCGATTACTATTTTCTGGATGAACGCTTTAACGATATCTATGAAAGGGAAAGAGTGCTTCAGCGCGTCTTTTTAGCCTTTACTATCATTTCGGTCATGGTCACTTTCCTAGGTGTCTTTGGTTTATCCATCTTCATTTCCTTACGGCGAAGAAAAGAAATTGGAATCAGAAAGACACTCGGAGCCAAACCCGCGCAAATCCTTCTGTTGTTTTCCAATACCTTCATCAAGAGGACAATACTATCTATCCTGATTGGAACCCCAATTGCCTACTACATTTTGACCAAGTGGCTATCAAGTTTTCATTATCGGACTTCCTTGGATCTCTGGACCTTCCTACTTCCTAGTGTTATTCTAATAGCTCTTGTCCTGATGGCGCTTAGTTTTGAAGGATTAAAGCTGGCAAATACCAATCCAATAGATATCTTGAAGGAAGAGTAGTGCAAACTCCCTTGATCCGTGGCAGTGCACGCTCATATAATCAACACCTATAGAAGCCCGCTTGCTACTAAGGCTTGATCTATTCGACCACGTTCCGAAGCATCCAAGGGTTGAAAGGGTGGCCGCACAAAATCGTGTTTTCGTAGACCGAGTTGCTTGAGTGCATACATCATACGAATATGGCCGTTCTGCCCTGGACGATAAAAGACCTGCGTCAAAGGAAAGAGTCGATCACTGATTTTTCTGGCCGTCTTCAGGTCTGAGCGTTCAACCGCTTCAGCAAGGGCCACATGCAGATCAGCCGTTATACTTCCCATTCCAGACAAAATCCCATCAGCCCCAATCGCCAAATCGGCTAGCAGCCATGTACTATGAGTGGACCAAACGGCAATATTTCGTTCCAGGGCTCGCAATGAGCGAAGGTTTTTTTCAAAGGTTGCGGGATCTTTACTGCCTTCCTTGATGCCTATCACCGGAAAAGAACTGGCTAAGCGCACTAGGACCTCTGTTTCATAGCGCGTTTGATAAATGACCACGGGTAAGCTACTGGCTTCGCAGGTCTCTTCGAATCGGCGTTTGGCCATCTTCCACGAATAGCCTTCCTTCTTGGAAGGGGGCATGATCGTGATGGCCTGCACACCTTCCGCCTCCGCATCTTCCGCCAATGGCGCCAACTTGCTAATAGATTTCGATTCCCGCAAAGCAGCGATGATGGGCACTTTACCATCAACTACATCTATAGCCTCGCTCAGCAACTTCCGGCGTTCGGCTCGCGTCAAGGACTTGTCCAATCCTGAACCACCGTTTACCATGATCGCGGACACCCCTCTAACCGCCGCTAAAGCACTAATGTGTCGCCTAAAATCATCATAATCAATCTTCCCCTCTTGATCAAAAGAACTTAGAGCCGCAGGGATTACAGCTTTGCGGGGTACTGAAAGGTCTTTTAGAGGAATGGCAGATGAGACTCCTACAGTAGCAGTGGTCTGATCAGGTAGTAGCGTGAGCATACCTGCCCCCATAGAGAGCAAGAACTGTTTCCGATTCATATGAATAAGTTGGTTTTTAGAAAAAATTGCAAGACTAAAATAACACTAAAGCAGCGTTTTCTAATGCTCTGAGCCCTGACCAAACTGAGGAAGGGAATCTCTCTATGCCCAAATTGGCTAGGAATCTAGTAGCTATTGTATATTAGCCATCTTTGAAATAAGGCAATAAAATGGATCAATGAAACTAGACAAAAAGCTCAAGCAATTACCACTAGTAAAGACTAAACCCACCTCATTAGACCACTTGTTTGGTGAGCAAGATCTACAAACGATGTGGGTCGCCGATTCA
>ENA-UENV01000440-UENV01000440.1-marine-metagenome-genome-assembly--contig:-NODE-440-length-11166-cov-2.594449_pt1 | contig 11166 bp, 10 predicted proteins | sample MGYA00237878_ERZ529328 | MGnify/ENA primary metagenome ERZ529328 (study PRJEB26372, sample SAMN05368348) | marine metagenome | biome: cultured habitat; feature: ocean water; material: water; isolation... | reverse complement strand
TGAAGGGCTTACCAGCGATTTCCACCGCCGCCGTAGCCACCGCCACCGCCGTAGCCACCACCGCCGCCGCCGCCGTAGCCGCCACGACCGCCGCCGCCACCATAGCCGCCGCGTCCACCGCCGCCGCCATAGCCGCCACGTCCACCACCACGACCACCGCGATTTTCACGGGGTTCTGCTTTCTTCACTACAATAGTTCTTCCGTCTAATTCTGAATCGTTTAATGCATCAATAGCATCTCTTGCCTGGTCATCGTCGTCCATTTCAACAAATCCAAATCCTTTGGATTTTCCAGTAAACTTGTCAAAAATAATTTTGGCTGAAGAAACTTCACCAAATTGCTCGAAGGCTGCTCTAAGATCTTCTTCGTGTGTATCGAAGTTCAACTTAGCAACGAAAATGTTCATACTACTAAATAATTAAATTAAAAATATAAAACAGTTGAAATGTAAAGGCACAATTTACCTCTCTGCCATGAGCATTATCCACAATGGGTTTGTTTGACAGATCAATGGACAACAAATGAAACTAACGGGGAAATTTTAAATCAATCGAAACTTAATAGAGAAGACGAGATAAAATCTACGGGTCAATTAAACGTATTGTCAGGCAAGTTTGCGTACTTATACACAATCACTATCCTTTAAAACGTCAAAGGTAACACAATTGTTGTGGTGAAAAGACTTTTTTGCCAAGTAATTATCAGCGTAGTGGTTCTACAAGGACCAAAACGCGCTTCATCATCTTGTTATAATTCGACTATGAACGCTTAAAAAAGGCGGATGTAGATCAATTACCGACTAGGAACAAGGCATTGCCAAAAAGTAAGAGCCCATTGTCCCAAAACCCCCGAAACAAGGGGTTATCCACCATATAAGTGATGTGTCCAGCTCCTTTAGATTCTACCACAAAACTAACCGATTCTTGTAAACGATCTAAGGCTTTACTGCCGATAAAGCCAACGGTTAGTGGGTCCTTCCCAATTGTTCCAACATTACTGAGATTTTTTTGCAATGGTAGTGCTGTGGTACTGGTTTTTAAGCTAAAATATTGACTTCCAATCCCAAAAGCTAGGGGATGGGTCTTATCCATTCGGGTTTGGAATATAGCGCCAGGAAGAGAAGAACTAATCCTCCTTCTGCTAGCCCCCATGTAAGGATCAAGCCGACCCTCCAGTTGCGCTTTTTCATTCAATTCCTCCTGTTCCTTTCTTTCCTGCTCGGTAGCAAATCGCTTCAGACGGTAGCCATCTTGATCTAGAAAAGATCTGATCGCTCCTTCAAGGGCAATCAAATGCCCACCCTGACTAATCCATTGATCGATTTCAGACTGTTCGTTCTCACTGAAATTATAATTGCCGCTGGGCAAAATTAGCGTGTGATACTCTTCCAATGGAATGCCACCTAGGCTGTTGCGGTAGAAAACATCTACAGGGTATTCCAATACTTGTTCAAAGTAATGCCAAATCACCCCGAAGCCGTAGGGAGAAACGCCCTCGTCCGATAGCAAGGCAATCTTATCAGATTGAATAAGTCGCATCGCATCTGAGCCAAGATCGGGTCCTCTTTCAGAAAATCCGGTTTCTACACCTGTATGGTCTTGTCGAGCTTAGCTGCTGCCGCTGCCAAAATTTGATCAAACCTTGGATTTTTGCGATTATCTGCCCGCGTCATTACGAGTGTGCCGGCCTGATAAGATTCTTTTTCTATGGTAAAAGGAGTATTAGCATAACGGACAGTAATGCCGTGCTTTAGAACTTCGGCGAGAAATTTGACATCTTCTACCGATTCCCACTTGGCTAGGTAGGCGTATTGGGGGGATCGTTTTTCTTGGCTAATGTTGGTTGGAAAAGTATAGCCCGGAATGATATCCATGGCTTGAGTAGTAGCATAGGATTCTAGGCCGTAGGCGTAAGGTAGCGACCAGGCAGTTACATCGTAGGTTAGAGAATCCTCGACCTTGACTTCTGGATCGAAAAGGACTTGGGTCAAGACAGAAAGTGGCTGGTAAGCACTAATGATGAGGTCTTCAGCCCCAATACTTACACTCTTAGTTTTACCGGTCTTATAGTCGAAGGCCCTGGTACTACTGGTGGTCTCTGTGCGACCATACTCGATTCCATTCTTATCTAACAATTGAGTAAGTCGCTTCAATTTGCCAATGGGGTTAGAGCTTTTGACAATATAACTTTTGTATTTGCCTTTTGGGTTTTCCTGAGATTCCTGGAAAAAGCGAGTGTAGTTCTGGATTAGACGAGCATGTTCTTTTGATCCAATTTCTACGGTGGATAAGGAAGTGGTGATATGGTGGTCTATTCTATCCTTCAACGTCAGGGTATCGCCGCTATTGCGAATGATTGCTTTTCCCGCTGTTCCACTACCACCTTGTTCGTAAGTCATGCCGATAGCGCCGGAAAACATGGGATAGGTATCTCCATAGCTGGGGTAGAGTAGGTCAAATACCTCCTTGGTGAAGTAAAGCCAACCTTGCTCATCGAAATACTTGGCATGATTCTTCCCTATTTCGGTCTGGAACTTAGTTTGCCACTCCGTGATGTACTCGTGATACGGCCGCGCCGCTGGCGCAAAGTAGTAAGGATCATTATAGAATTGTTCGTGCAAATCAGCGTGTATCTGTGGATACCATTGCCGATATAAAGCCATGCGTTGCTGTGATTCAACTTGTGTTTGCCAAGCCCAATCGCGATTTAGGTCAAACATATAGTGATTGACTCTGCCCCCTGGCCAAGGCTCATCGTGTTCTCTTACGGCCCGGTTTGGGTTGGTGATTTTGTTGGTGTAACGTCGATACCAATGCGTATAGCGCGAATACCCATCTGGATTAATCGCTGGATCCATTACAACTACGGTATTTTCCAACCAGGCTTTGGTGCTTTGGTTGTCCGGGTTGCTAAGCTCATATACAACGCCCATTGAACTTTCACTTCCTGCTGCTTCATTTCCATGCACACTATAACTCAGCCATACAACTCCAACGTTGAGGTTTGGGTCCACCTTTCCTTCCAATAATCCTGCTCTACGAAGGTTGTTTTCCCTGATAGCTTCCAGGCGCGAAAGGTTTTCAGGGGTCGAAATGAAGGCGACCATCAGTGGTCGGTCCTCATTCGTGTAGCCATAAGGTTGTAATTGCACCCATTCACTGTTTGCAGCTACATGTTCAAAGTAATCTACCAAGAGATGATGAGGAGTGAAGTTGTCTCCCAAGGCGTGAGGGAGGAATTGATCGGGGGATTGCAATTGTGCAGCAAGGTGAAGGCCATTTGCTAATAAGCAAATGCCTAAGCAGAGTTTTTTCAACATTCCTATTGGCGTTTTTGCTGAATTAATGCAGAAACAGCACAATGATAATGAGTAATTGCCTGAATATGAAAAGGGTGGGAGCTAAAGTTGTCCTTAAGAATTTGCCAAGGAGGGAATTAGCACGATTTTTCCCTACCGTTACATGCAGAACAAGCTTTACCTACTTCACAAGCTTACCAGCTTTCCAAACGTAGAGGACCTTTCGAATATCACTGATATCAAGGTTTGGGTTCCCATCTACCAAAAAGGCATGGGCCGGCATGCCCTTTTTTAGTCGACCCGCTTCTTGCAGTTGGAAGGCCTCCGCCGCATTACCCGTGGCTGTACGTAGGGCTTCTATCGGACTCAAGCCACTGTCAACAAATAACTCCAATTCAGTGAAAAGGTCAGTTCCATAATTGATATTTAGATTAGGTGGATCAGTTCCGGCTACAAGACTAATACCTGCCTCGTGTAGTTTCTTAATCTCAGCTAACAGCTGTTCTACGCTTAAATGTGGGATATCTCTACCTTGCTCTTCAAAAAACTCTATTACTCTTTTGTTGGTGAGAATGGTGGGTACCATAAACTGTCCCCCTTTAGCTAATACCTGAATCTCCTGTTCCGTACTCGGTTCATCAAACCAAATATGGACAAACCCATCTAAATCGGTCCCTGCTAAGATCAGGCCATCTGCCTTACGACTAATATGCGATACCGCCAACTTTTCATGAACATGAGCTGTGGCGATGACGGTGTCTATTTGTTGGAAATCGATAGTTGGACGACTGGGTTCTCGTAAGATCTTGATGTAGTCAGCGCCATCCTTCACCCGATCTTCCGTAAAGGTCTTAGCACTGGTAATGGAATCAATAGTAGGAGTTGGCATTCCAAACTGAGTTCCATGTCCTCCTGGTACCGTGGCTCCTGGTCCAGCCGAAAGATAATTAGCAAAACCAGTGGAGTCTTTGAGTGCCTTCAGAATGGGAATACTGAAGCGAGAGGCATGCATATCCATTACGGTCAGCACTCCTGCTTTCGCTGCTTCTGCTAGGTGGGCTGGGAACCAGATGTGAACATGAGCATTGATCAATCCAGGGAGGAGTGTTTTACCTTTGCCATCGATGATCTCTTCAGCTTCGCGCTGCGGATCATGAACTTGTATGCTGGCCACTTTCCCATTTTCAAATAGGACATCCATGCCCTCTTGTATTTGTACTCCGTCAAATAGACGTACATTTTGAATAAGTAGAGTAGGGGAATCTTGAGCCGTGCCGACAAGACCAAAGAATAGGCCTAAGCCCAATATAAATAGGGTTCTCATACATTGAGTTTTGAGGCAAATTAAGGTAATGAACTTCTATATCTCACAATTTTTAGGCGAACATACAAATAGTAGTGAGTTATCAAGACCTTACTTCAGATAAACCATTTTAGCCTAAAAATCAAGTAGATGTGAAAGATGGCTTGAATAGATGTGCTAGTATACTTTCTCCACAATCTGTCGGATAGTGTCGGAATCTCCCATAGTGTAGTAGTGAAGGCACGGAACGCCGGCCTCCTTCAATTCTTTGGATTGTTGAGCACACCATTCGATACCTGCTTGCCGGCGACCCTCCGCATTTTTAGCTTTGGTGATGGAATTGACCAGTTCGTCCGGAAGATCCACGTGGAAAAGACGGGGTAGAGAGTTGAGTTGATAGAGTTTTGTGACGGGCTTCAAACCGGGTACGATCGGTACATTAATACCTACCGCACGACATTGTTTTACGTATTCGAAGTATTTCTTGTTATCAAAAAACATCTGCGTGACGATGTAATTGGCGCCCGCATCAATTTTGGCTTTTGTGTATTGTAAGTCCAAGCCCATATTGGGTGCTTCAAAATGCTTTTCAGGGTAGCCCGCAATACCGATGCAAAAATCTGTCTTTTCTCCGTTTTCAATATTGGTATCTAGGTATTTCCCTTTGTTCATGTCATCGATCTGCTTGATCAGATCTAAAGCGTAGGCATGCCCGCCGACCTCAGGAATAAACTTACCCTCAAATTTCCGTGCATCCCCCCGCAAGGCCAAGACATTCTTAATATTCAAAAAGTTCAGATCGATCAAAGCATTCTCTGTGTCTTCTTCAGTAAATCCTCCGCAGATCAAATGAGGCACCGCATCTACGCCATAGCGGTGCATGATAGAGGCACAAATCCCTACCGTTCCAGGCCGCTTTCGGATCGATGTTTTCTCATAATACCCGCTATCTCTCTTTTTATATAGGAATTCCTCCCGATGGTAGGTCACATCAATAAAGGGAGGCTTAAACTCCATTAGGGGGTCTAGGGTATCAAAAATGGCCTTCATGCTGCCGCCCTTAAGAGGGGGAAGAACTTCAAATGAGATCAATGTCTGACCAGCTGCTTTCTCAAAATATTCTGTGACCTTCATATGAGATTTGGGCTTTTGCGGGCAAAGCTAAGTAATAGCCCAAACTTTTTCAGCTCCGTACAGAAAAAATGACCAGATCCTGATCATCAGACATTCCTGCCCAACCATGCTAATTGTCAGTACTATTGTTGATTATTGCCTATCTCACCAAACGCTTTTGGACTGTATTTTCCAGTCGTTAGTCGGATTTTCGGCACTAACTATTGCATTGTATTCGGAAATGCTATATTTTTGATTGAACGTTCATTCAATGAAAAATGTCGCCAAGATCTAAGGAACAAAATGAGGTTATCAGGCAGCAGAGTAGGGCTGCCATCAAAGAGGCTGCTTTGGAGATGTTTGCCAAGTACGGGTATCACAGTACCAAGATATCTCATATTGCCAAGGAGGCGGGGATCTCGAACGGGCTACTGTACAACTACTTCGGCGGCAAAGAGGAGTTGTTGCGAGCCATTGTCAAAGATGCGATGGATCAGAACGATGCGGGTTGGCTGAAGGCGCTCCAATCCGATTTGCCACCCAGTGAGAAGATCACCCAGGCCGTGGAGGCTACTTTTGATAATATTAAGTCCAATGTACACTATTGGAAGCTACTCTCGGCCTTGGCCTTTCAACCAGATGTTCAGAAGAGCATGGAAGATCTGGTCATGGCAAAAAAGGAGTTGTATATCAATTTGCTGATCAAGCTCTTTCAGGAGATGGGATATGCGGAACCAGAGAAGGAGGTCTTCTATTTTGGAGCTATCCTTGATGGCATTTTTTTACACTATATGAATATGCAGGAAGCTTATCCACTGGATATGATGAAGGACATGGTTCTTCAGCGGTATCGAGGCTAAGCTGATTTCAATAACATAACTATTTCAAATGAAAAACATGAAGCGGCTGAGTTGGGCTTTAATGGCCATCTGGACCCTTACTGCTCATCCGGCCTTTACTCAGGCACCTGATGCCTTGAGTATCATTAAGAAAGCAGACGATAAGCTGAGAGGAGAGACGAGTAATGGTACGATGAAAATGACCATTGTCAGACCCAGCTGGTCCAGGGAAATCACGATGAAATCCTGGTCTAAGGGAACGGACTACAGTTTGATCTTAATCACAGGACCAGCTCGGGATAAAGGTGCTGCCTTTTTGAAAAGGGAAAAAGAGATATGGAACTGGCAACCCACTATCGACCGAACGATTAAGCTACCGCCATCGATGATGATGCAATCCTGGATGGGTTCCGATTTTACCAATGATGATCTAGTGCGAGAGTCCTCCATAGTGAGAGACTATACGCATGAGCTCCTAGGTGCAGAAACGGTCAATGGCCATACCTGCCATAAGATCCAGTTGACACCAAAGGAAGATGCTCCAGTGGTTTGGGGTAAAGTCTTGGTGTGGATCGATCAGAAGGAGTATATGCAGATGAAAACCGAGTTCTTCGATGAGGATGACTATTTGGTCAATACCATGCTCGGTAAAGCAGTAAAGAAATTAGATGGTAAGATGCTTCCTTCTATCATGGAAGTGATCCCGGCCGAGGAGGAGGGGCATAAGACGATCATCGAATACATCGACCTAGCCTTCGATAAGCCCATCAAAGAGAGTTTCTTCTCTATTCAAAATATGAAACGAGTCCGATAATGTTGACGAAACTCGCATGGCGCAATATTTGGCGCAACAAAAGACGGACCTGGATCACGATTGCCTCTATTCTTTTTGCCGTGCTATTCGGTTCATTTATGGAGTCCCTGCAAGATCAGTAATGTGGTCAACTACTACATGGGCTATGGTCAGATACATCAGAAAGGTTACTGGGAGGAGCAAGTGATTGACAAGGCTTTTGCCTTACCCGCAGATAAGATGGATGCCATCGAAAGCATTGACGAAATTGGCGGAGTGATTCCGCGCTTGGAGTCCTTCGGTTTGGTCTCAGCAACGAACATTACTAGAGGAGCCTTGGTGGTTGGCGTGGACCCAGTCGCCGAGCAATCCATGACTCAACTGGCCGATAGAGTTTCGGAGGGAGAGTATCTAGTGGATGATGAACAGGCAGTATTGGTGGCGGAGGGGCTGGCGAATATCTTGAAATTGGGCGTTCAAGATACGCTGGTGATCATCAGCCAAGGGTACCACGGGGTGAATGCAGCCGGAAAGTATTTGATCAAGGGCCTAGTCAACTTTGGTTCTCCGGAACTCAATAAGCAAATGGTCTACCTGCCTTTGAAGACCGCCCAAGACTTTTACGGTGCTGACGGTTTGCTGACTTCTATCGCGTTGAAGATCGATGATCAAGATGATATTGACAGCGGCTTAGCCGCAATTGGAGAAGTACTTGATACCTCAGCCTACGAAATCATGAAATGGGATGCGCTGCTACCCGATTTGGTGCAGGCAAGGTCTCTAGATAGCGCCGGTAACTACATCGTCTATTTTATCCTCTATTCCATTATCGCCTTTGGCATCTTTGGTACCATCCTGATGATGACTAAGGAGCGAGAGTATGAATTCGGAGTCCTAATTGGCATTGGTATGCGAAGATTTGCACTATCCAGTGTCGTATGGATGGAGATCATCATGCTAGGGATGCTGGGCGCCTTGCTGGGCATTGTAGCTAGCACTCCTGTGATCTGGTACTTTAACCAAAATCCACTCCGCTTTTCCGGCGACTATGCAAGTACCTTAGAGAAATTTGGTTTCGAACCCATTTTTCCTGCGGCCTTTGACTTGAGTATTTTCGTCGCTCAAGCGGCCATCGTATTTGCGATCACGGTCATATTAGCCATTTATCCTTGGCTCAAAATCCGCCGCTTGGAACCGGTAAAAGCCATGCGAGACTAGCACAGCTGTCTGACCGATTAAGCCATTTTTATCAATATCGAAACAATAACATGATACCAATACTAGCCTGGCGAAATTTATGGCGCAATCCTACTCGGACCCTGGTCCTGATCGGAGCCATTGCTCTGGGCGTATGGGCTGGGCTTTTCATGACGGGCTTCGCCACCGGCATGATCAAAAGCTATATCAGCAATGCCATTGATCAAATTGTATCACACATTCAAATCCACCATCCAAATTTCTCCGAAGATCATGATGTGAAGTTTATGCTGGATCAGCCAGATCAGCATGCGGCTGAGATTGCGGAAAAAGAGGAAGTGAAAGCAGTAGCCGTGCGCACGCTGGCTTCCGGAATGATTTCTTCCGCCAAAGGGGCCCGGGGGATCCGAGTAAAAGGGATAAATCCTGCTCAGGAATCTGCTGTGACTGGTCTTGACCAAAGAATTGTAGAAGGGGACTATTTTGCAGGGAAAAGGAAAAATGAAATACTTATCAGTAGAGCTCTGGCCAAGAAACTGAAGGTGAAAATTAGGTCCAAGTTGGTACTGAATATGCAGGACCTGGAAGGGGAGATAACGCCTGCGGCCTTTCGGGTGGTTGGCATCTTTCACACAGGAAATAAGCCCTTCGACGAAGGGCATGTTTTTGTGCAACGCAAGGATCTAAATCGCCTGCTTACGCTCACTAGCGCAGAAACGGTAGATCCTTCCATGATTGGCCATGAAATCGCGATGTTACTGCACGATACCAAGAATATTCCTGCCCTCCAGTCGGCGATTTCCAAGCCTGATTGGGAGGTAGAGAATTACAAAGAGATTTCTCCAGACTTAGAACTCTATGAATCTCAGATGGAGTTTGTATCTACCATCTACCTTAGCATTATCATGCTGGCCCTTACTTTCGGCATCATCAATACGATGTTGATGGCCGTGTTGGAGCGTATCCGAGAGCTGGGCATGTTGATGGGGATTGGCATGAACAAGTTGAAGGTCTTTTTAATGATCATGCTGGAAGCCGTTTTTCTTGGAGCTGTTGCCGCACCGATAGGACTGACGCTTGGCGTTGTGACCATCTATTTCTTAGGTAGTAGTGGCCTTGATTTATCCATGTACTCAGACTCCCTGGAGATGTATGGGATGTCCCCCATAGTCTACTTTGATGTACCTGCTAAAGTCTATTGGCAAATCCCGGTCTTCGTGGCTTGCACGGCAATTTTGGCAGCCCTCTATCCGGCTTACAAAGCCATCAAGTTAAAGCCTGTCGAGGCGATTAGAAAAATCTAAATCAAGCAAAATGGACGTCATCAAAACGCAAGGCGTAACTAAAGTATATAATCCTGAAAAAATCCCTGTTCATGCACTCAATGGTGTAGATATCAATATTGAAGAAGGAGAATTCACGGCCATTGTAGGCCCATCCGGTTCCGGGAAAACAACTTTGTTGAACATAATCGGAGGTTTGGATCGCCCTTCGGATGGGGAAGTTTTCGTCGGAGGACAAGACATCTCCCAGCTTTCAGACAATCAACTAATTGACTTTCGCAAAGAGTATATCGGCTTTGTCTTTCAGGCTTATAATTTGATCCCTGTACTAACGGCCAAGGAGAATGTTGAATTTGTAATGCTCCTGCAAAAACGATCAAAAGAGGAGCGAGATCAAAGAGTGCAAGAGCTGATGGATTCCGTAGGCTTGTCCGATAAAATGGATAGCCGCCCTGCTCAGCTTTCCGGTGGGCAACAGCAACGTGTGGCCGTAGCCAGAGCCCTGGCTCCTAAGCCAACCTTCATCCTCGCCGATGAACCTACTGCTAATCTGGACTCGAAGTCCACCGAAAACCTCCTGGATATCATGGCTAGGCTGAACAAGGAGGAAAATATGACTTTCGTGTTCTCCACCCACGACCAACGTGTGATCGATAGAGCGAGAAGAGTGGTAACCCTGGTAGACGGTAAGATTAGCCAGGATGAACGGCGGGATTAGGCCGTTTCCTAAAAAGTAAACCATCATGAAAGCGATCTACATAATGCTTGGGCTAGTGCTAGCCCCTTACTTTGCCTTTGGTCAAAGTGATAAGCCTAAAAATTGGTCGGTTACGGGTTATGTTAAGAACTTGCAGACCTTGCTCTTTATAGAGGACGATTATCTGCAAGACAATTTAATCCACAATCGACTCAATTTTAGGTGGTTCATGAGTGATGCAGTCACTTTGCGGGCAGATCTGAGAAGTCGTTTCTTCTGGGGAGACCTGGTTAAAGCCAATCCTTTTTACGGCGAACTAACAGATCAAGCCAGCAACGACTGGCTGGATCTTTCCGTGGTACCCCTCAATAACAATAATCTGGTATTCCATTCCGTATTTGACCGGCTCTTCCTGGAGTATTCTAAAGACAATTGGGAAATACGTTTGGGGAGGCAGCGAGTGAATTGGGGTATTAGTACCGTTTGGAACCCAAATGATATCTTCAATGCCTTTAGTTTTACGGATTTCGATTATGAAGAACGCCCGGGTAGCGATGCTATCCGCATAAAGTATTATTCCGGTATAGCTTCCAGTGTTGAAATCGTTGCCAAGGGGTTTGATGATTTTGATGAAGCTGTGAT
>ENA-UENV01000424-UENV01000424.1-marine-metagenome-genome-assembly--contig:-NODE-424-length-11368-cov-197.668725_pt1 | contig 11368 bp, 6 predicted proteins | sample MGYA00237878_ERZ529328 | MGnify/ENA primary metagenome ERZ529328 (study PRJEB26372, sample SAMN05368348) | marine metagenome | biome: cultured habitat; feature: ocean water; material: water; isolation... | reverse complement strand
GTAGTGGAAAGAACTTTTGCTTGCTTAGGAGGTCATCGTAGATTTTCTCAAGATTATGAAGAACATCCTCACAACAGCGAAGCCTTCATTCATATTTTAATGATTCGTTTAATGCTCAAACGGTTAGCGATCGCTACTAATACTTCATAATTCTTTATCAAAAGCTTCTAAGAGATTGGCTGGTAACAATGAATGAATTATTAACCAGTATGCACTATTTCCTGACATAAGAGTGGGGAATGTTTTTTTATATTAAAAACTTTGTATTGTCCAGTATTCACTAAAAAATCTATTTAATATAATAAAAATATCTAAGTCTCAAGCACCAGGACTTTAAATATGTTAATTATTAGACCTCTCTAAAACAAAATTTAAGCTAAAATTTAGCGGCTAATTATGTATAACTTGTCTCAAAATAAATAATGTTAACTTAGATATGTTATAATCTTCTTATTAGTAAAATTTGAAATTATCTAATTTCAAGACTCCTACTTTACTTAAGTGGGAAAAAATGAGAACTAATAACTGAAAACCATAGCTAATAATTGAAATGACTCCAGAACAACATAAAAAGAAAATGCAGCGCCGTAAAGAAGTTCAAGACCAGCGAGTATCTCAAGCTGATCGGAAAAAAGGTTTAATTATTGTGAATACTGGTAATGGTAAAGGCAAAACTACAGCAGCATTGGGTATGGTAATACGCTCTTTAGGTCATGGCTATCGAGTAGCAATTATTCAATTTATTAAAGGTGGTTGGGAACCCGCAGAAAAAGAAGTCTTGGGCAAGTGGGGCGAACAACTATGTTTTCATGCTTTGGGTGAAGGATTTACCTGGGAAACTCAAGACCGCGATCGCGATATCCAGAAAGTCTATGAAGCTTGGGACTTGGCTTTAACTTTTATTCAAAACCCAGATTTTAAACTAGTCTTACTTGATGAAGTTAATGTTACTCTGAAATTAAATTATTTAAAATTAGAAGATTTATTGACAGGCTTGGAAAAAAAATCAGAAGATTCTCATGTTATTCTCACAGGTAGAGGCGCTCCTCCTGAATTGATTGAAAAAGCTGATTTAGTTACAGAAATGCAAATGATTAAGCATCCTTTTAGAGAACAAGGAGTTAAGGCGCAACCTGGTATAGAGTATTAAGACTTTCTCATACCAGTTGACCTTAAAGATGTTACAAGTTGTTTCGGCTTCAAGCCTTATATGTGAAATATATGTGAAATAATTTCCGAAAATTACTGAGGGCTTTCAGGTATTGATCCATTACAATCTTAATACATCAATACATTCATGCATTACTTTTAACTTCTTTGAAAGAGTAATAGCATCACCAAACTAGATATTCATAGTTAGTTTTACAAAGTTTTAACATTCGAAAATCGTTATCACTCACTTGATTTCTCCGGTAATATTTCCGTAAATTCACCGTGTAGTCAGAGGCAGTCTCATCATAACTATCTATAACTTTTACCTGTAAGCTATCTTCTTGATGAATACCATAAAAACAGTAAAAACTTGAATGGAGCATATAAAAAGCACCAATTACCTTACCACCTTTCAGCTCAAAAACAAAATACTCATTCTGAATTTTACCTGATTCTTCAGACTCACCAAAAAGGTAAATTCCATCTCTATACAACATATTATTGTTGTCTATGTTTGAAAAAAAAATTGGCCTTTCTTGCTTAAACTGAACGGAAATAGATTTATACTTCACGACTGGTCTATTAACTGCACCATAGGCCAATATAGAGTAGGTTGCGATCGCCACTAACCTAAATATCACGAATATTGCTTAATTATTATCTACACTATTATCATATATACAAAATAGGATGAAGGTATAATTAAAGTCATCAGTCATAATTTCTCAGTCATCAGTCATCAGTCATAAATCATAAGTAAGGAGTTTATTCTTATAGATAGTTAGACAGACAAGCAAAAAAACATAAGCCTAAGCCCAAAATGATAAAAACTTGAGATTAATAACACACAGAACAAGAGAGCAATGCTAGGAAAATACTATAGCAGTTAGGAAATGTAGCGTGGAATATATATATGTTTCCACTGATTTCTCCCCTTAGAGAAGCTAAGGGGAAGTTGGCTTCTGACTTCAGTTAGCTAGCTACATACTCCCGCACCTTGGCCTGACGACGGCGTAAAAAGGCCAAAGCTTGATGTTCTAGTTGGCGAACTCGCTCACGACTAAGTTGAAGTTTATCTCCCACTTTTGCTAAAGACATCTCCTTACCATCCTCAAGACCAAAACGCAATACCAATACACGACGTTGTTGCTCACTCAATTCTGCCAGTAAGGTATTTATATCTTGACGCAATAACTCACCAGTTATGTAGTCATCCGGAGAAGATGTTTCATCCTCCAAAAGTTCTTGCAGTTCAGTATCCTGATTATCTCCAACTCTTAAATCTAAGGAAATAGGATGACGGGCCATCAAAAGATATTCTCTAATCTGAGAAGGTTCTAATTCTAAAGCTTGGGCAATCTCAGAAGGAGTAGGACTACGACCCAAACTCTGAATTAGTTCTCTCTGAACTCTTTTGATTTTGTTGAGCTTTTCAGTAATATGAATAGGTAGGCGAATAGTACGAGCTTGTTGTGCGATCGCTCTAGTAATTGCCTGACGAATCCACCAGTAAGCATAAGTAGAAAATTTGTATCCCCGTGTAGGATCAAATTTTTCCACCCCTCTTTCTAAACCAAGAGTACCTTCTTGAATTAAATCTAAGAACTCCATATTTCGCTTTTGATACTTTTTAGCGATCGCTACTACTAAGCGAAGATTAGCTTCAATCATTTTTTGCTTGGCACGTTGACCTTGCTTAATTGCTTGCTTAAGTACTTTTTCACTTACTAGTAAATGTTCTGCCCATTCTAGTAAAGTTGCTGTTCTATTAAGTTTTTCCTCTAATTTTTCTTTTAATTCTAGGAATTGCATCATTTGCTGCACTTGTTTACCATAAACAATCTCTTCCTCACGAGTTAAAAGTGGTACACGACCAATCTCATGTAAGTAGGTACGAACTGTGTCCATTGAAGAGTAAGTAGTAGGACCAAATTTAGTTTGAGTTTTCTTTTGATTTTTATTTTCTTGATTTAGCTTTGACATTTTTTTAATAAACTCCTTTAATAAATATTGCAGTAGTTATAATTTTCTTCTTAGGTTAGAAATACATAGATATCCAACTAGATAAGGATATCCTTGTCTATCCCTTACTATGGAATTATAAGATTATTTCCATCTTCACATGATTTATATTTATAAAGTTTATATAGTGTTTATATAAATTCAACTCACAGTGAGTCTACCTTTCTTATTCTTTCTAAAAGCTTAAACTAGATTCATCAATGAAATTTTCAATAATCATATATAAAACCTTGATTTTTGCTTAAGATTGGTAGGAACTAAAATTAACTTCAACTTATCTTTCAGTATTTCCGCAAAACTTGAATAAAACTATTGACTTACTATCTAGTCGGTTCCATAACTACTTAAGATAAATTTAAAAAATCACCGAAATTTTCTCAAAAGTTGACAAAGAACAATCAAAATTTAGTTTTTCATAGCATCTCCTAAAAAATACTACCCATAACATAAAATATTGATAAATATTGTCTCAAAATATACTATGATCTATTATAAAAAACTAATTTTGCATCAACCAAATCGAATTAATTTTTTTGTCCCTTCTATACCTGTATATAGGCCATTTTTGATGTGGATTTGAAAAAGTTTCGAAAGTAAATATTTATCCACATCCACCATCCTAGTGGATCTAGGCTAAAGCCATAAAATAGAAAAACCATTACCCGTATCTGTCTTCTCTTTCTAGTAGAAATATACAACCTCCAATAAAAAATCCCCGCACCTAAGAGCCGGGGAGTATATCAACTGATTATTGTGATTTCTTTATCAAGAAAAAGTTTTCTTCATTAATAAAACAAAATTATTGATTTACGGCTCTCCTCCGATAATTTCTCCTATAGGATTTCCGGATAGTACCCTCTGGAAATTAACAAAACCATTATCAATACTTCCACTTAAGGCAAAACTTCCATCCAAAGGTAGATCAGACGTATAAGTTACGCGCACTAAATAGTTAAATTCTGGTAATAGAGTTAACTGAGAAGAAATCTCTGGAATATCTGCTTCTACTTCTGGTCCAATTCTTGCATTAACATTATTAACATCGTTACCACCATTATCGTTAGCTGCAATTGGTATCTGTCTCCGTTCAGGTGTTAACAGAGAATCTTGAGGAATTTGATATACTTCTAATAGAGGGTCAAAGTCACTATTATTGCTGATCAGATCGATTGTTATTGGAGTATTTGGTGTAGCATTTAACAAATAATCTTCTTTAAAAACAAAAGCCGTATTTTCACGATTTCTCACTGTTTCATCAGTTCGGTCTATAATACTGTCAATACTGACATTTACTCCTTGAAGTTCCGGGGATATTGGCGGTGTTGGAGTTACTGGATCTGTTGGAGGTTCTGGAGATATTGGAGTTGCTGGAGGTACTGAAGGTATAATGTCAGAATTCATATCAAAAGCACTAGGGAAAAGGCTTAAGTCATAATCAGAGAAAGAGTCATCACTAACAGACTCAGGCTGAAAAATAGTGATATTATAAGTATCGGGGTTAGGTAAAAACACTTGAAACTTCTCACTTAACTGATCAAAGTTTTGACTACGCTCAATTAAATTACGATTACTATCTAATACTGCTATTTCAATATTACTATTGCTTTTTTCAAAAGCAACCCCTACAATCAATGGTTGTTCAGCTATGAAGCTATAGTTGTCTATACGATCTAGATTATTAATTCTTGCGGAATCACTTATTTGTTCTTCTGGAACTAGAGTACCTAAAAAGTCTGGTGTCCTTGGATCATCATTATTATTGTTAATACTATAAGTATTAGTATCTCCAGTAAATAGGGAAACATTAGCATCCCTAGGAAATAGAGCTAACTCATAGTCACTAGCAATACCAGGAGAAGTTTGAAAAACATTGATAAAGTATTGACCGGGGGTAGAAAAAACTGCCTGAAATGCTTCATTAGACGTCCCTAAATTATTACCCCTAGCAATTAAATTACCATTGCTATCTAATACTTCTAGATCAATATTGCCAGTAAGATTTTGTAGTGCAATTCCTGAATTTAAGGGTGCATCAACTGTAAGCCCATATAAGTCTAGTTTATCTAAATCATTTATTGTCCCTGAACGAGTTATAGGTGTTTGAGGAAACAGAGTACCTAATTGAATTACTTCATTGATACTATCGTTACTGTTGGTAGCCATGTGTCAAAATTTTTTAATTATGTTGATGATTGGTTAAATTGGTTAAGTCTTTAGTGATTTGTAAAAATCTTTTTACGTTAAGACATAAGTATAATATCATAAGAATTATATGTGGCAAAAAAAAAGTTTCTATCCGGTAGAAACATATTCTAGTTTCTGTCCTGCTTTCAGTTATTTATGATATTTTATTCATCAAGAATTACCCAGACACCAGGTTTATAAACGAAATTTCTTGATAAAAACAATAATTATGGTTCTTATTTGAGTGCGTAAATAATAATATAATTTATGTCTCAAGTATCTACAAAAGTATCTATTTGTGTATATTTACCATCATTTAAATTAAGGCATAATTAAAACTGAACAAATAATATATATTCTCTATAAACCTTTTAATTGCTAGTTTCATAAAAAAACTATTACTTACCGTTAAATAACTCTAAAAGCATACTTTAAGGAAGCAAAAAAATACCATCATATCGTAAATGAATTAAGAAAAAGATGAATTAACAAATACCATAAGTCAGGAAAAATTTAATCTCTAAAGAGAACCTGCTTATAGATAAAGATGCCAGTCTAAAACCTCTAAATAATAGACAAGATAAAACTTTATTGGACATCATTTCAAGTAGATTGTCAACAACAATGGATGTGGGAGCACGAAAAACAACGAATAGATGATAAGATAGTAAGTCTAAATCAAGCTGATGTATGTCCAATAGTGAGAGGAAAAGCTGGAAAAAAAACTTAATCAAAGTATTTTCAGCAGAGCGGTCCGCCTGCTTGTTGACTAGGAAAAATATTGATCAAGAACAGAGAAAACAAGCTCAAGAGCGATGAAAGATTATGTAACCATGTTCATGGTAAATTTAGGCAAAGTACAAAGAATATTTAATTTAGTCAAAGTGATAGATAAACTTTCTAAAACTTCTACAAATACCTACGCAATCACTTTTTTTAGTAATGAACCTTTCTACCCTATTAAAAGGAGGTTTCTCTCTTTTTTTGTACTTTTTTGGAGAAAAACTGTTTTGCAGCCTGTTTAATCACTTCAAATTATATTTTAATGAATCTATAATAATAGGAAATCATAACTTTATTTAAAGAATCAATCAAACACTTTCGGATTTATTCTGAATGAATAAATGATAAACTAAAAGTTTGGCGAATGTAGCGCACCCTTGCCTCGCAATAAGCTCCGAAAATCAATAATTTCTTTTCAGTTGATGTATTGATGTATTATATTATTTAGTTTATCTTCATAATAGTGCCATTATATCTACCTTAATCCTTGCTTGTTACCTTGTGTAATAAACATTTTTTTTGAACCGAATTAAGGGGATTTAATATAATATTAAGTCTATTTGAGTCCCCAATTTAGAAAAATTTGATAGTAATTGATACTTTAAAAAGGATGTTTATTATGGCTAATTAATCATACTGGAGATAAGAAGGTTTGCCAAACTTTTTACTGTTAGTAAATAAACAACTCTTGTTTTACATTTCATTTGAAAATGCTATATACAGTACCTCCTACTATTATAAATTACACACATAGCTATAAAAGTCCAACACTACAATAATTTTAACATTTATATCTTGTATACGATTTACCCCATTCCGATCCTATAAATGTCCATATCTTTACTTAGGGTGCTATAAATTACTAGAAATTACATATAGAAATTTAGTTTCTAGTATGCCCTGTGTCAGTCCACTTCATATTATTCTTTAATGAAGTCAATGCTCTTAATAAATTTAATTAAATGTTTGTGAAACTCTTCAGTTTTTTGTATATAACAAGCATGACCAGCGTCAGTCAGAATAACTTTTTGAGCATTGGGCATTAATTCTACTAATAAATCAGCTTTTTCTATAGGTACTATCCGATCATTACTTCCCCAAATAGCTAATGTTGGTAATTTAATTCCTTTTAATTCATCCTGAAAACGCTCAATTCCTACAGTGGAAACTGCTACAAAGCCCCCTAGTTTATCAAAATCATCAATCACAAAAGGGAAACTATAACCACCGCTCATAGAAGGGGATACTAAAATTGGTAAATTTAAGTTTAACTTATTTAATATTCCTCGCAAAAAACCTAAGTTAGAAACTGATATTCTTTGGGAACGACCATAGCCAGGAATATCTACTGCAACAGCTCGGTAACCCTGGGTAGTCAAAATATCAAGAGTACCTATTTCTTGCCATGTATGAGCAGTAAAACTTGCTCCATGTAGCAACAATACACTAACTGCATTTTTTTTTCCAGTTTCTAGGTAATGGATCCGAGCATTTTCCAACTCCAGACATTTATAATTAATATTGGTATCCATGATTGATTTAGACATATTTTATAATTTTAAATAGTACAATAAAAACTGATTATTAAACATGAATATTGCCAACATAAATTTTACATAAAAATAAAATAGTTTTCTATAAATTAGCTCCATTAACTCACCTAATTGGCGAACATTTGCAAGATAAAAAATGACAAATTATCAATTTCTGATCATATTGACGATTCTATTTTAGTAGTTATTATTACCTATTCCTACATATCATCTTGGCCTAGGAAAGAAAACCTTAGATTTTCTCTATGATAGTATGCTGTCTTGACAAATACCAGTAGCAGTAGTGCCATAAATTTGACAGCGGGGACTGGGAATGATGGAAGCAACAATTATTGACCTTACCCTACTCAATACCACGTTTTGGGACAATTAATAATTCTTTTTCTAATAAAAAACTTTACAGTTTTTTTTCCAAAAATAAACCCCACAGTCTCAATCTTCAAAGAATTATTGGTTATCGTTTATTTTACCATAACATCAGATATTCGTAGTTTACTTATAGAGAATAGAGTATAGGAAATCAGCAAAGACATAATTATTACAATTTCTGCTTGCTTATAAGGAATAGGAAATAGTCAAAGATACTATTAAAGGGAATAAAAAAAGGAGATAGAGAATAGGGAATAAGTAATAGGCGAAGACACTATTATTTATCCTATAACTTAGAGTTTTCCCTAGCATAGATGAAAAAAAATTTTAAGCCTAGACAAAGCAAAAAGTCCCAGCATTTATACTTTTTCCAGTATTTGTAGTCACAAAGTATTTGGGGATTTTTTAAGTCATCAAGCTATAAGTCTATTTTACAAATCATCTCTAATATTTCATACCATTTCTCAAAAAATTTTCTACTTGACTATTGAGTAGAGGAGTTACTTCTACTAATAACGGGACTAAAAAAAAATGTTATCAATAATCTAGGATTAATAAGATAATTTAATCAGATTTCCTTTTGATTAAAAAGGGATATTCAAAACAACTATAATTTATAATATAATAATATTTTAACTATTTATTCTGACTGTTGAGTAATCTATTCTGACTCAATAGTGGTAGCCATTTACTAAAGGGTAAAATTTGTATTCGGGGGTATAGCTTCGATAAGCTAGGGGAATAGAGGATTTTTTGTAGGGAGTCTGCATACAGCATCCGTAATGTCTCAAGAGTGACTCTCACTCTTCTAGTTAATTAATTTATCAAAAAAGTTATTACACTTCTGTTAATTAGGTAGGTAACCAAAGAAATTGCTTAACTATCTGAGTTTTTGTAAAGTAACTACAAGCTTCTATAGACAATTGATTTGAGAGTAAATTTACATTTTGTAACATAGCAAAAAATTTGAATGCTTACCTACTTAGTTAATGATTTAAGTGTCACCTAAGTATAGTATTAATCCATAATAATTGGTATAAATTATTAAGTCAAATTAGTTACTATTATTTATTCCTAAATCATAATAAATATATGCTTTTCAGATTGTAGGTCTTCCATTATGCAAATATGTAATAGACATTTTTAAAATACTGTATCTACTTTTATCTCACTGTTTTAAATTCGGAAAATTTTGATTTAATCTATGTTTTTTATGGCTACTAAACAATTTTTAAATCAGGTGAATAGTGAAGTAAATAATATGTAGAAATCTCATTCAATTTCACTAATCATTATATAGTTTTACCATGATTAAAAATAGCATTATCTATGACTATTACTATGATATATTCTAGTTGTAATAATGGCATAAAAAAAATCAGTTAATCAAGCTTCCAATAAATCCCTATTACATGAAGTTTTCTATATTAAAGGAACAAAAATTTTTTTCTTTATTGCAGCACAATACAGCTTAAATTTTCCGTTTTTTTACCTGTATGATGGGGATATAGCAATCCACACATAAGTCGCAACAGATATAATAATAATATATCCACTTCACTAGACAAAAAATGAATATTTTAGATGAACTAGACGATTTTATAAATAAAACATGCATAGTCAAAAGAAATAAAAAGAGCCAAGGCATGTCAAAATGATTTTTTCGGGAAAATCCTACCGTGAAATTAAAGAATTATTAAATGTAACTCAGCAGTTTTATTAGTGAATGGAAAAATCAAGCAATATTTTATGGGGTAGAAAGTTTAAAAATTCAATTATATTGGAACACAAGGTTAGCATATTGGCGGTCGAAAAAGAGCAAATAATTGAGTGGATAAGGGTACAAAATTACCTGATGATTATCAGATTTACAAAAATCTTATTTGAAGCAATATGATATAGTTTTTTAAGCTCTTACAAAGTTATTATAACTTACTTAAAGAAGCGGGAATAACTTGGAAAAAAACTCACTCATATAAATCCGGCTAAAAATGATGAATTAGTGAAAGCAAAAAAAAAGAAATAGAGGAACTATTGGCTAAATTTAAATTCATTAATAGAAGACGAAAAGCTTGCAGTTTTTATGGTTGATGAATGTCATTTATTATGGGGTTATCTATGCAGCTATAATTGGGGAATAACAGATAAAATAAATTAGGTTCCGATGAAAAAATATTTTGAAAAATCAACTTATTATGGAGCTTATATTTATCAGAATAAATAATTTATTGTAGAAGAATTAAAGATTTGGTTCTACTGAAAAAAAGAATGAATTTGTTAAATATTTAAAAAACCAAAGAACAGGAAAAAGCTAGGCAATATTTTGGGAAGCTACAAGTAATCATAACTTGAATCAAGTTTCGAGAATATTTGATTTTAATTAATCAAGAAAACCCGAAGAAAAATGATTTATAAATTGTATACTCATTTAATCCCGATGCCCCAGAACAAAACCCTATAGAATATATTTGTTTACAAACCAATTTGTACTTCTTTTAAAATAGTTAAATGGCGATTTAAATTTTTTGCAGATGGTCAAATATTTGATTTTCCTAAACTTTTTCAGTATTTAATTTTGCCATAACCTATGCGATGATTACTACAGTGCCTTTTTCCTATAGAAAATACTCGATAAGGATAATCTTTTTGATTACTAATACCAGTATCTAATGCATAAACTTACAGTTTTCTTTCTATTTTAGATAATTCTTTCATAAATTACCATCTTTTTTCTTCATTTATTTCTCAGTCTCCGTAAGTTTTTTATGCGACTAATCTCCAGTATATGACCAGGATTACTAATGAGAAGTAAGTTAAAGTATCTTCCCAGTTTTTAGCTATTTGCTTTTCGATTTTCTGATAATTGTCTCAGCTCAATTTTGGGAATTTATTGTCGTCTTTAATTTTTTTTTGACCATATTTTTGTGGAAATAATTGTTTAATATTACCCTATTTCAGCTTATCAAGAGAGAAATTGGGTGGAAGTTTTCTACAGATAAGCACTCATGATAGTTAGGATTAAGAGAATATCAAGTTAGAAATTAAATCAGCCTAACAAGGCATTTTTTTTTAGTATTTTGTGGTTATACATTTATTATCTGGTATAAATTACATAGACATATAAGAAGGTGTTGGGCTAACCAACTATTCAATACTTTTACTGATATTTGATTGGCATTTTGTACAGCAATATCTTATTGTTTTGTTGATGGGTTAGATGAAAATATCGACATATTTAGGGTTTGCTGAATAGATCTAAAAAACTTACAGAGTAATGATTTTAGGTATTTTTCATCAGAAATAGT
>ENA-UENV01000416-UENV01000416.1-marine-metagenome-genome-assembly--contig:-NODE-416-length-11487-cov-181.463070_pt1 | contig 11487 bp, 8 predicted proteins | sample MGYA00237878_ERZ529328 | MGnify/ENA primary metagenome ERZ529328 (study PRJEB26372, sample SAMN05368348) | marine metagenome | biome: cultured habitat; feature: ocean water; material: water; isolation... | reverse complement strand
GTTTGTTTGGGCTTGAAATTTGCTAAAGTCCCGGTATTGAGTATTTGTGGGGCCATAGGCTTTTTTCAAGGTAGTAATGATGCACTTGTGTTTTTGACTATCTTTTTTGTGTTGGACATCTTATTACTTTTTTGGTTGCCAACTGCAACCACTACTCCTGGGAGTTTAAAGTTTGTTCCCCCAGGTTCAATTTACTTGCGTCGTTTTTTTAGCGAATAATTATGGGACTTTATCTGATTGGAATTGGTGGAACGGGGGCTAAATGTGTTGAAGCAGTAGCTAAATTAGCTGCCATAGGCTTATTTACTGAAGAGCCCATTAAGGTTTTATTTGTAGATGCAGATGAAACTAATGGAAATCTGGCTCGTGCTAGGACTAGTATCAGTCTCTATAAAAAAACTTATGATTTGATCCCTACTGGGGACAAAAAAGATTGTGGGTGGATGAAAAGCAAAATCGAATCTTTCGATCATTGGTCGCCTTTTGCCCAAGAGAAAGAACTGAGAACATTTTTTAACTACAACACAATCAAGCAAAAACAACCTACTTTGGCCCATTTATTCGATGTCCTTTATACTAAAGAAGAACGGGAAGCTAACTTAGATGTAGGATTTAGGGGCAGACCGGCCATTGGTGCAGCGGTGATGAGTCAGGTAGATTTGGACAGGTTGGAGCAAGAGCCTTGGGGAAGATTGATCGAGGAAATTCAGGGAGATACCGGTGGCGGTAAAGAGGCAAAAATTTTTCTGTGTGGGTCTATATTTGGGGGGACCGGGGCTTCTGGACTGCCGACTATTGCCCGCCTGATCGATAATAAGTTGAAGAAAATCAAAGTACGCGATCGGGTTCAAACTGGTTGCCTCTTTGTACTCCCCTATTTTGGCTTTGCTCCAACACCCGGGGAAAACCCAGATGGGGTCTACGCTCGCTCCGAGCAGTTTTTACTGAACACGGAAGCGGCCCTTCGTTATTACGTCACTCAAGGTCAGGAAATCTTTGACCAAGTTTATCTCCTAGGTAATCAAAACTTATCCCGAGTCAATTTTAGTATCGGCAAAGATAGTCAGCGCAACGATCCCCATTTCCTAGAACTATACGCCGCATTGGCTGCGCGTAACTTTTGGCGAGATTCATCTACAGCCAAAGGGTCTGTGATATTGATGACTCGCCAGCAGAGTGGGACTATTTCCTGGGACGATATCCCAGACAAGGCAGAAGTCCAACCAGAGTTAGTGAATGCCACCAGATTTGCTTTTACATGGCTAGCAGAAATTGCTCCCGAACTAGAAGAAGCGAAAAAGGAAAAAAATGCTCGCTTTCAAAGGTTGGCTCCCTGGATGATGGAATTCTACCAAACTGGCAGTAAATCTGGGGAGACTAAACCGGACTTTTCTGATGTTGACCAACAGGAAGCTATTGGAATAATTAATAATTGGTGTGAAGATTATTTGGGCTGGCTATACTCTCTGCATCAGTGCGAAGGTGATAATATCGCTTTGTTTCAAGCCGATGCTTTCCCCCCTAACAAAAAATTGGCCGGAAATGAACTGCCAAATCTGATAGTTGGGGATAGTCGCGATAAAGGCAAAAAATCCCGAGATACGGTGAAAAAACTCAAGGATGGACTTAAGGCTACTCCACCCGGTGGGACTATAGGACTGGCTAAGTCCGTATATATGGCCTCTAGGATTTAAGGAAAAACTTAAGTTAGCAACTACCTACGGAGCCCAGAGCGCATGCTAAGTATAAAACGTCAAACAGTCCTTGAGCTTAGGCACAGTATAAGTTCTCCCGGGACTTTAGGACGGGGAGGATATCAATTATGGCAAAAAAATCAGGTTTCAAGCCTCCCTTTTGAAGGGGATGAAAAAAATGTCATAGGTATTTCAAGCCTCTGGCTTTAGCTGTCGATACTGATAACTGATAACTGATATGACAGGAACACAAGTCAACAAAAGTTACGTTTTAGTCCTGCCCAAGTTAAAGCGGGATAGTGATGTGAAATCCAGCGATACTCCTGGTAAATGGGAGGCACAACCAGCAAAAGCCTTTCAAGATGTGGCCTCTAGTCTGGATTATCAAGCTCCAGGAGAAATGAAAAGTGTTAGCTCTGTACCGACTATGTGGGCTCGTCCCTTATCCATGGAGATGGCTTTACATAATCCCTATTATCCCATCCGAGATAAAATGGTCCAACAGTGGCAGGGGATGTTGGCGGCGGTTGCTTTGGCAGAAGTACGCCGCTTTCCCATAACTGCTCAATTTTTAGACTTGGGGCTAGAAAAAGACCAAAATCCTTTCGCCCGTTCTCTATACGAACTGCTACCGGATCCAGTTAATGCCCTGTATGCCTTAGAAACCAAAAATCCCTGGCAAGACATTTATATATTTCTGTGGTATGGTATACTTGTGGGTCTTACTACTCCTAGTACTATAGTGGCCCCCTCTGAAGAAGGAAAATGGAATGGCTTGCCTTGGTGGAACAAACTGACGGGTCAGTTGGAGTCTCCTCAACCACATCTCAATGTCAGCGAGAAGGCTCTCCTCTGGCGCTGGTTAGAAAATTTGCGGGGAATTTTAGGCGATACTTCCTATGAGGGCCAAGCAGAGGCAATTGATGCGATCGGCGGATTGCTAGATGACTTCCAAAATAGTTTGGGGCCTCGCCCAATGGACCAGGGCCTGAGTTTGAGCAATAATCCTCAGTTTTTTGGTGTGGCCATTAATCGAGGGGTGTTGGAAGGTATTAATCGTCCGGTGAAAGCTGAGGCTCAGTCTTCTTGGGTTCGCTTAGTTCCTAGTAAGAATAAGGGGCAGGTAAAACCTCTATTGATTATTGACCAGAACATTTCTTCAGCTTGGGGAAAACCGCCTCAAGATATTTGGATACACGAGGAGCAAACTCTGGCTTCCCTACAAATACAAGACTTGCGTGAAAAGAAAATTACTTGGCCAGATGTTGAGTGGAAGGAGTCCAAGGATTTATTTATGGAAGAATTTCGGTTTGTAGACCAAGAAGATGCTCTACCGGGAGCTTTCCTACCTCCGGGGACGAAGTTAATTTTTCAGGGTAAAAGTATTACGCCCCTGATACCTATCAATCCTATACTTCTCGACTATTTTACTCCGGAAGATTTAATCGCTAAGGTCGAGTTTGCTCAAATAAATAGTAGTGATGGACCTCAAGTGCGGGTAACCCTGGACTTGCCTTTGTCAGGGATGAAAGATGACCCTCGGCAACCTCAGAATTATCGGATTTCCAAAGATTATCCCATAGAAGATAAAAATGCTTTGCCGGAAGTTCCGGTATTGGAAGTATGGCCTAATTTCCTGGCGGATGGATGGCGCTCTTATTATGCTTTTTATTACGATGCTGAATTTGGAGAGGATACTTTTCAAGTGTTTCTACCGGAAGCGAAAGATCGTCATCCTTTTATAGATGGTAGGGGTGCTTATCAAATAACTCACCTAGAAGAATTTCCTAGTTTCATTGAGTGTCAGGATAGTTCTGGAAGTCCCATTGGCTTGATTCTGCTGAAAAGTCCAGAGAAAATTAGGCTGGGAGAACGATGGAAAGTGGGGGTAGATTTCGGCACTTCTTTCACCAATATCTATGTCAATAGTAACGGTTTATCGGAGCCATTGAAGTTGGAAAATTTGCACTTGAAGGTGACGGAGGTTTTGACAGAAACCCGCAGGCCTGTATTGTTTGAATACTTTGTCCCGGAAAGCTTTATCCCGACTGACAAACCGTTACCCTTGTCTAGCGTGCTGACAACTAGGGGGAAGCCAAATAAGACGGAAAACCTAGATTTCCCAATTATTGATGGCAGGATATATATTCCTGATCGCAACAGGTTTGAACCGCTCAGGGGATGGATAGAAACAGACTTGAAGTGGAAAAATTACCATCCTAACAAATTGTTTTTGAAACATTTAGCCTTACATGTAAGCGCGGTTGCCGCCAAGGAAGGAGTCAAACAAATTCAGTGGTGTATTTCCTATCCTACGGCTTTTTCTCGTCGTGATAAAAATAGGTATGCGAAGACTTAGCAAGATTTGACGGAGGAACTTCAAGCTCAAACTGGAATTACACACATTTGCCCGCAGTCAGATGATGTAGGTTTATTCAAAACTGAGAGTTTGGCGATCGCTCAATATTTTGCAGACCAGGAAAGACATGATTTAATCCGAACAACTTGTATTGATATGGGAGGTGGAACTTCAGATATTTCGGTTTGGTACAACAACGAGCTCATTCATCAATGTTCGGTTTTATTGGCTGGTCGTCATTTGTTGTCGAATTTTTTAGAATTGAATCCAAATTTTTTCTCCCAGCTATTCGAGCAGAATTTGAAAGACTGGGATCGATTAACTGAAGACAAGTTTAGTGCCAAGCTGGATGTATTTCTACGCCTGGAAAGTGAAAAGTGGCTGAAGAATAAAAGGGATTTTGCAGAGGACGATCCGAAGTTTCAAGGTTTGCTCCGGCTGATGGCAATTGGTATGGGGGGATTGTATTACTATGTGGGGACAATCTTGGGAGTTCTTGAACAAGAGGAAAAATACAAGAGTCGCGAAATTACTCCTGTTTATATTGGCGGAAATGGTTCTCGATTGTTAAACTGGTTAGCTGAAAGGGGTAAATTTCTTCCTTCTTCGGAAGTTAACGAGCTGCTGAGTCAGATGTTGACTAAAGGCTCTGGATTTGATGATCGCATATTGGAAAAAACGAGATTGAGTCAGAGACCAAAAGACGAGGTAGCTTGTGGTTTGGTCTTGGGTCGTACTAAGTTGACAGGATTAGGGAGGAAAACTAAAGATCCGTTGATTGCAGGAGAGGATTGTGAAATTAATGGTAATCCCATCAACTGGAGAGAACGCTTGGAGTTTGAGGGAAATATTCGGGAGTTAAAAATTCCTGATTTAGTACAGTTAAGAACGTTTCTAGATGATTTTCATGTATCTTTGAAGGAGTTGGAGATTGAGGAAATTCTCCCGCTACAGGATTATGAACTGGGGAACGAGCCAGGGGCAGAACCAGAATCTACTTATAACCAGACTCTTTGGCGAAATACCCAGAGGGAGTTGACAAATGTTTTGTTGAATATGAAGGGAGAAACGGATGATATTCGTGTGGAACCGCCTTTTATTATGGGGCTGAAGGCTTTATTACATGTTTTAGCTAAGGAGTGGGCAGGTAAGTAGGTGGTCTAATTCTGACTAGAATCTCAATACTGGCAGCCAGAAATTAGGCTGCTAGGGATACTACTAGATATGTCTGAATCTGCAATCATATTAATTTGCTTAATTTGGGCTATTGTAGCAAAACTTTTAGGGTGCTTTAGAGGGCTTAAATTCATACTAAAAAAGGGATTTATTAATCCGTAGTCATGCACAATTTGAGATTTGTTGGTCTAGTAGGGTGTGTTAGATAGCTTTAATGACTAGCTGTAAAAATGATTTAATAATTCGTCACAATATACCATTTTAGAGAAGTTAAGGAGCTTAGTAGGAAATATGAGTAACTGTCCACAGTGCCAGGCTGAAGTAAACAAGGGCGATAATTTTTGTCGGAATTGTGGTTATGCTCTGCATGATAGTTTAACTGGCGATAAACCTCAAGGGTTTGAAAATATTAGAGAAACATCAGCACATGCTGCAACTTGGGAGCATAACATAAAAGAGCAATTGGTTCAAATGTTAGAATCGTTCAAATCTCAATTGCAAGAACTAACTCAGAAGCAGAACAACAATACTGCTTCTTTAGAGGCAGAAAGAGAAGAAATTAACCAAATTAATAATGAGAACTCAAAACTCCAAGAGGAGTTGCAAGAACTAATTCAGAAGCAGAACAACAATACTGCTTCTTTAGAGGCAGGAAGAGAAGAAATTAACCAAATTAATAATGAGATCTCAAAACTCCAAGATGAGTTGAGGCCTATCAAAAAGTTGATTAGTTTGTTTGGAGAATGGTTCAAAAATAATCCAGAATATCTGCCATTGAGCACAACGATAGACCCGCAAGTAAAGTTGCAAACATCTACAGAACTAAATACCACCAGAGAAGTAGAGGAGGAAGGAAAATATCAATTACCTCTGAGTGAAGAAGAACAGTTGTTAAAAGACTACAAGGACGAAGAAAAACGTACTGTTTTATCACAAAATGCGATAACTGTTTCAGCAGCAACAGAGAGTATTGATAACAGTCGTTTAGGTATTGGTAAATCAGTTCTGGAAAAAAAGCGCCGGGGCAACTATTGGATATTAAAACAAGGTAGTTCGCAGTATTTAGTTCCTAGCGATACAATAAAGATTAATGAATATAGCATCGATACTCTGAAAAATTTGTTTGAGTGTCAAGGTGTCAATAGTGAAGGATCTAAGGGTAAATTTGAACTATTAAAGCCTGCTAAAGTTTCTTCTATTGGAGAAGAAAAGTGGCAACTGTCCGAGCCAGGGAAACTGGAATTTATTGGTTAATTTATTGAACTAAGAGGTTAGTTATCATGTGGAAAAGCATATATAGTTGGAAAAGCACATACAGTTTATTGCTGTCTTTGGTATTAATGTCTGGTTCTTTAGTGGCTTGTGTACAAACAGATCCAAACACAATACTTACTAGTCCTTCGATAACATCAAGTCCTTTAAATCCAGATCAGGGAAATTTAGATCAGGAAAATTTAAAGAACAGCTTTGATGATATTCAAAAAACAAACGATGAATTTCAAACATTATTAGACGATTTTATTAAGGACATTGCTGCAGTAAGAGAGGGTTCCAAAAATAGGGAATCAGTAAATAGTTCTAAGGTTAATGAAAAACTAATACAACTGGAAGAAAAAGTTAATACGTATAAAAATCAAATTTCGCAAATAAGAAATCAAGAAAATTTAGAGCAAAATTTTAATAGCATAAATCAAAATATTAGTAACATTAAAGAAATAACTGAAAAATTAAAAGGTGGATTAGGCAAAGACAAAATTGGTGAAGTCCAACTAAATTTGCAGATTATTACAAATCCGGAAGTATCTTATTTTGGACGCTTAGGTCCAGATACGCAAAGTAAAATAAATGAGTCATTGACAGAAAACAGCAAACAGCTAAAAGCTAAAATTATCGATCTTGGTCAAGTTACTGGTTTACCTTCATCTGTTACCCTCGATAAAGATGATGACAAAGAATTGGCTAGAAAAATAGCTGATTTGGAAGCAAGAAATAATGAATTAGCCGCTATAGCTAAGAAGAATGAGGAAGAAATTAAGAATTTAAACTCTGAAAAACAAGAAATTTATAATCAATTAAATCAGTTTCAAAGTAGACTAAAATTAGAGACATTTGTTGTCATAATAGTGCTGGTAATAGCTGTATTTTTAAGTGGTTTATGTGTTTATATTTGGCAAGATTGGAGGAGAATAAAGCTGCTTTTGAAAAGATATAACAAAGCTTATACAAATACCAAACAACCGAATAATGGTGTTAATCAAACTGGTGATTTAGATACTCAAGAACTTGTTTATGAAGTAGACTATAAAGTAGAAGATGCTTATTATAAATTAGAAAAAATGTCTAAATTATGGGATGCTGAAACGAAAAAAATAAAAAGTCAAATATACTATTTACAACAAAATCAGCAAGTCAAGACTCCAGGTAATAATGTCGATAATAGAAAGTTGATTGTTCAAGTAGTAAATGAGAAAATAGGGGAGATTTATAGGCAATTACAACAAGAAATTGATCAAAGATGGGATATTGAATCAAGGAACCTACAAAATCAAATAAACCAGCTCCAACAAAATCAGAAACTAAGGACTTCAGACAATGTAGCTGGAGTTCACAGAGAATCTCGAATAACAACCAATCATTTAACTAGCCAAGTAACACCAGTACCTCAAATGAACCCACAAATACCTACCCATCAATATTTTGGGTCGTCAGATCTGCAATTGATATCAATGTATCAGCACGACGCCCGTTCTTTGTTAAAAAATGCTATAGAGGTCTCGGAAACAGAACAAAGCATTGACCAACGTCGTCTCGGTGGCGGTCAAGGAGCAATTCTTCAGAAAGTTCGCAGGGGAAACTATTGTATATTAAACGAGGGTGGGGTTGATTACATGGTTCCTAAAAATAACATCAAGATTAACGAGCATAGCTTGGAAACAGTTAAAAATTTATTTGAATGTCAGGGATATAGGTCTGGATACTCCGGGTTTCAACTGATAAAACCAGCGAGAGTGTCTGCTATTTCCAGAGGTGAAACTTGGCAGCTTGTAGAACTTGGAGTACTGCAATTTTATTAATGGGCAATGGAACCTTTTGGGGAAGTCAATTCTCAGTTAGATAATTGCGCAGTGAAAAGGATACGATAGTTTATTAGTTCGTTTATTAGACTTCTCCCAAAATACTAATTTTGGAACAGTGCTATAAGGGTTTACAAACCTTATTATGGGGATGTATTTTGAAGAAAAAAGTGAGTTTTTATGTGGAAAAGCATACACAGTTGGAAAAGCACATACAGTTTATTGCTGTCTTTGGTATTAATATCTGGTTCTTTCGTGGCTTGTGTACAACTAGAGCCAGAAATACCACCTAGTACTTCGACAACATCAATTCCTTTAAATCCAGATCAGGAAAATTTAAAGAACAGCTTTGATGATGTTCAAAAAACAAACAATGAATTAGCCGCTATAGCTAATAACAATGAGGAAGAAATTAAGAATTTAAACTATGAAAAACAAGCAATTTTTAATCAATTAAATCAGTTTAAGAATATACGAAGAACAGTGATATTTTCTTTCATTCTATTAGTACTATTCACAGTCTTATTGTTGTTTTATATTTCGCTATTAATATGGCAGATAAAACAGAATAATGCTGTTAATAAACCCAGTAATTTAGATACTCAAGAACTTGTTTATGAAGTAGACTATAAAGTAGAAGATGCTTATTATAAATTAGAAAAAATGTCTAAATTATGGGATGCTGAAACGAAAAAAATAAAAAGTCAAATATACTATTTACAACAAAATCAGCAAGTCAAGACTCCAGGTAATAATGTCGATAATAGAAAGTTGATTGTTCAAGTAGTAAATGAGAAAATAGGGGAGATTTATAGGCAATTACAACAAGAAATTGATCAAAGATGGGATATTGAATCAAGGAACCTACAAAATCAAATAAACCAGCTCCAACAAAATCAGCAACTAAAGACTTCAGACAACAATGCCGATAATAAAAAGCTGATTTTTGAAGCAGTGAAAGAGGAAATTCATGGGCAATTACAACAAGAAATTCGTAAAAGATTGGATATTGAATTAAGGAACCTACCAAATCAAATAAACCAGCCCCAACAAAATCAGCAACTAAAGACTCCAGATAATATAGCTGGAGGTTTGCCCAATCTTGAGTTTATGTTAATATATAAAGAAGATACCCGTTCTTTATCAGAAAATGCTATAGAGGTCTCAGAAGCAGACCGAAGCATGGTTCAACCTCGTATAAGTAGCACTCAAGCAGTAATTATTCAGAAAGTTCGCAGAGGAAACTATTGGATACTAAATGAGGCTGATATTGATTACATGGTTCCTAGGCATAACATCAAAATTAATGAATATAACAGTAAGACAGTTGCAAATTTATTTGAATGTCAGGGATACCGACCTGAATACTCCGGGTTTCAACTAATAAAACCCGCCAAAGTATCTGCTATTTCAAAAGGTGAAACTTGGCAGCTTGTCGAACGTGGTATACTACAATTTGATTAATAGGTAGTAAAATATATTGAAATTTCGTTAAATAAACTCGATAATATTTGACCAGTAAAAAAGGCTATATATCATAAAAAAACAATGAAACCAGATAATTATTCCTCAGAATTAACTAACTCGGTGCGGGTGACGAAAACCCTGGAAACTCTCCCACGGGGTTGGATAAGTTTGTCTGAAGATGAATTGATCGAAGCTTATAATTATGCGCCGAGGGTTCTCTCAAGAAAGGCTATTAAGGTTTCAAAAATTGACTTTAGGGGATGGAGATATTCTAATTCAGAAGTTTTGCTCGGTGAAGAGCGAAATGGGAATTATTGGGTAATGGTTACGGAGAAGGGATGTTACTGGTTATTACCTAAAGCAAATTTCCGAATTAATTCTTTTAACAAGGATACTGTTAAATCTTTGTTCAAGTTCAATGGTTCTCTTTCAGAGGATGCGCGGGAGTTTATCCTGGTTAAACTGGCTAAGGTTTCTCTGACGCCAGGGGGAGATCAGTGGCGGTTGGAGGAGCGGGGGGTGTTAGATTTTGGTGGTAATTCTCAATTATCTCGGCTACAGTCGGAACTGGAAGGAGTAAAGGAGGAGCGAGAAAAACTGGAATCTGAGTTGAGGTTGGCCAGGGACGAGCGCGATCGCTTTGCTTCTCAGGTGGCAGAGTTGGCTTACGATCGCTTACAGAAGACTTTGGCCAAGTTGGAGGAAGGCGATCGCTGGCGGAGTAATTTGACGGAGCGTTTAGAACGGTTGGAACAGGCAGGGGCGCTCCAGGAGCAACGATGTTCTAATTTGGAGGCCGATTATTTTCAGAGGTTGGCACAATTGAAGTCTGAGTTAAGTGAGAAGTTGGTGCAGTTGCAGTCTCAATTATCAAAACTAGAAGAAAGTGAAATTAATAACATCTATCAGTTGCAAGAAATAACTCATAAGCAGAAAAACAATACTACTTATTTAAAAGCGGTAGGAGCAGAAATTAACAAAATTAATAGTCAAATATTAAAACTCAAAGAGGAGTTGCAAAGACTGCTGGAAGGAGAGTTGAGGCCAATCAAAGAGCTTGTTAGTCTGTTTGGAGGATGGCTACGAAATAGTCCATAATATCTGCATCGACTACAACGATAGACCCGCAAGTAAAGTTTCACATATCTATAGAACCAGCTACTACCACAAAACGAGAGGGAAAATGAGAAGATGTATTATATCTGAGTAAAGAGGAACAGTGGTTTGTAGATTGAAGTAAATTTATAAATGGAAAGATAACTAATGCCAAATTGTCCGGTTTGCAATACAGAATATCAACAGCAACAGGTGAATTTTTGTCTCAAATGCGGTTGGTATTTAAGGCTTTATTCCAATAGTGGCGATGAAGTTCTTGAAGGTTCGGGGTTTAGTTCGTCCGACGCTCTTCAAAAAGTAGAAAAGTGGGCGATACAAAAGTTGCACGTTCTAAAGAAACAGGAATCTCAGCTAAAACAATTGAGGGCCAAATATGAAGAGTTACAAGCAGAACTTCAGCAATCTCAACAAGAGCGATCGCGATTGAAATCAGAATTAGATGATTACACAGAAAAGTACAATCAACTGCAAACATAATTTCAGCAATCTCAACAAGAGGGAAGGGAGATGAAATCAGAATTAAATGATTATACAGAAAAGTACAATCAACTGCAAACAGAATTTCAGGAATCTCAACAAGAGGGAAGGGAGATGAAATCAG
>ENA-UENV01000409-UENV01000409.1-marine-metagenome-genome-assembly--contig:-NODE-409-length-11604-cov-2.669346_pt1 | contig 11604 bp, 10 predicted proteins | sample MGYA00237878_ERZ529328 | MGnify/ENA primary metagenome ERZ529328 (study PRJEB26372, sample SAMN05368348) | marine metagenome | biome: cultured habitat; feature: ocean water; material: water; isolation... | reverse complement strand
TGTCCCGATATCGATGATCATGTGTTGCGTTTCAATTTCCGGATATTCTGGAGCTATTTCGTCGAATACCTTATGGAAAAGGCCGTCTGTTTGCTTCATGATGTTATCCTTCGTGAAGCAAGTGACCTTTTTGCGGTTATAGGTTTTCGCATATTCAAAGGCATAGCGAATGATCTTCTCACAACCCGGTCGGCTAATGAGTTTCAAGCATTGAACGACCTCAGGGGTCTGCTGGTGCTCAATTCCTGCGTACAGATCCTCTTCATTCTCCCGAATAACTACAATATCCAGCTTGGGATGCTTGGTCTCCACGTACGGATGAAAGCTACGGCAAGGCCGGATATTCGCAAATAGATTGAGGGCCTTACGCATGGTCACATTCAAGCTTTTGTAACCTCCGCCTTGTGGAGTGGTGATGGGCGCTTTCAGTAGTACCTTATTTTTTCGGATTTTATCCCAACTATCTGGCGAAATTCCGGAGGAATGGCCACCTAGATAGGCTTTTTCTCCAATCTCAATTTCATCATAGCTTAGATTTACATCCGCTGCAGCCAAGACAGTAAGCACTGCATCCATAATTTCAGGTCCGATACCGTCACCCTTTGCAATTGTTATTCTTTTCATACGTGGTGGTAATTTTTGCTGCAAAGATGACGGCTTTTAGTATAAAACAAAATTTATATTTCTGATAGAATCCATAAACAAAAATTATGCACTTAAACCAGAAGAGCCAACCCCCTAAACTGGAGAAGTTGGCTCTTATTGATAGCCCACATCAGACTTGACTTGGGGCTACAGTTATGTACTCGATCAGCTAATTACCGATTCAATATCATCTTTCGGCTAGACACTGGATGCCCATCCACATATAGGGTACAGTTATATACGCCGGTTTCTAGTCTTTCACTATCGAAATTCACCTGACCACTTTCTACCAAACCTTGGTAAGTTTTGATTTGCTGCCCATTCATATTGGTAATGATCAAACTAGCATCACTGGCATTGCTAGGCAGGGTGTAGTTGATAATTGTTGAGCCGCGGAATGGATTCGGCGTATTTTGCAGTGAAATACTACCACCTACAGGAGTGATCTCTATAGAGCCATTGACATTTTGCAAGCCATTCAACATTTGACGAATCTCCGCCAATTCGGCTTTAATGGCCTCGTTTTCTGCTCTAATTTCATTATTCTCTTCGATCAGTTGCTCCATCATAAAGGAAGTTTCAAAAGCCTCATCTGCAATTTCTTCACCGACTTCTTGATCTTGTCTTAGATCCACAGCTCCCACAGGATATCTCTGTCTTACCTTACCTGTCACCTTCAAATCACCAAATATTACAAGCTCTCCATCAGAGAAATCCCCTAAAATCAAAGGTTGATTGGTATCTGAGTTGGCAATGATCAATCTATTGGAAACACTTTTGTCTTTCCCCGCTTGATAGCCGATGAATACGTTGCCGCTTCCACTGCTATTCTTGCCCGATTGTGTGCCGTAGAATGTATTCTTGCTACCTCCCGTATTATTCTGTCCAGCTTGGTAACCTGTTAATGTATTGTTGCTACCACTATTGGATTCTCCCGCTTGTTCCCCTACGAAAGAATTGCTTCCAGAAAATGAAAAATTGGCACCATTCTCCAAATCTTCGATACGGTCTTCATTGTCTCCAATATCCGAAGCATTTGCGGCGATGTCAGAAGCGTTGGTACCTATTGCACTTGAATTAGCAGCAATGTTGGAAGTATTGGTGTTGATCGCATTGGTATTGGCTGTGATGTTCGTTGTATTCGAACTGATCGCATTGGCGTTAGCAGAAATATCAGATGTGTTGGCACCAATTGCACTAGTGTTGTTGCCAATGTTGGTTGTATTGGTGCCGATCGCACTGGTGTTGTTACTAATGTTGGTCGTATTTGTACCAATGGCGCTGGTGTTATTGCTAATGTTGGTTGTATTGGTGCCGATCGCGCTGGTGTTATTGCCGATGTTGGTTGTATTGGTTTGGAACTGAGTATTGGTCAAAGTACCAGTGATTTCCAAATTACCATTGACTTTAAGGAAGGAGTTATTAAACTCACCGTACAATAAAGGACTAGCTGTGCTAGTATTCGCAATGTACAATTTGTTGGATCCCGCTTCATTTTTACCTGCGGAGAACCCTAGAAATACATTGCTAGCCCCAGTCGCATTAAATCCCGCTTGGGCACCGAGGATAGTGTTTTTGCTAGAGGTAACTTTAAATCCCGCCCCTCTGCCAATTATGGTATTGGAGGACCCGGTGAGGTTGTCATTTGCTGCCCCTGCCCCAAGTAAGGTATTGAAATTACCCGTTGTGTTAAATTGCCCCGCAACGAGCCCCAAGAAGGTATTCTCTTGACCTGTGGTTGTCTTGTTTCCAGCCCAGGTACCTACAAAGGTATTTCTGGAGCCAGTGGTATTGTCTTTGCCTGCGAAGGATCCAAAGAAAGAGTTGGCAGTTCCAGTAGTGATTGAAGCACCTGCTTGATTTCCTTGAAAGGTATTTGTTTGAGCAAAAATGAAGAAGGGTGTGATGGTTAGGATGATTAATAAAATCTTTCTCATGCTTGTTGAAATTAGGTTTAATTGTGAATTACTACGGGGAGGTAGATCCGAAGACTTAGTAAGGGGTTACCAGTATGCGGAAGTCTGTGACGCAAAGGTAGAAGTCGACTTTTGAGAAAACTTGGACTATTGTTTTAAAATTTGGACTATTGTTTTTGAGGGGAGAAATAGGGGTAAGTCCTAATCCGTAAAACGAACTACACAACTGCAATACAGATAGAAACAAAAATATCTAAAACATATATCATAAAAAAACACAATCCATGCAACACTAGCCCTTGTAGGGGTAACAAAACACCTAAGGTGCGTCTAAGAGTTTATATATTAACAATTTACCATTATTAAGTATTGGCCTTTGTAGGGGTCAAAAATTTTCCTTTATCTCATTCATGAAGTCTTTGCTACTGCCTCACAGCATGATCTAAGAGCCGACCGAACGTTATTAACCAAAGTCAATGAAAATGGCTGTTATACAAAACAACTTGCTCTAAAAAAGCGATGACAAAAATGAAAGCGATAATTTGTACCGCCTATGGAGCCCCAGAGGTACTCCAAATGCAAACCATTGACAAGCCTTTTCCAAAATCAAATGAAGTATTGATCAAGGTAAAAGCTACCACCGTGACAGTAGCAGACTTTAGGATTCGAAGCTTTACCGTACCCAGATCAATGTGGCTACCGGTTCGACTTGCCCTAGGTATTTTCAAACCTCGAAAACCGATCTTAGGGCTAGAATTATCCGGGGAGATTGAGGCAGTAGGAGAGGAGGTCAGTAATCATAAGGTGGGAGATGAAGTCTTTGGTTCTTCTATGGATAAATGGGGAGGTTATGCTGAGTATGTTTGCCTCCCAGCGTCCACCATTTTGGGACATAAACCGGCCACCCTTACACATACGGAAGCAGCAGCAATCACCATTGGCGCACACACAGCATTGCACTTTCTTCGCAAAGCGGCGGTTAAGCCAGGTCAAAATGTGCTAGTCTATGGGGCATCCGGGAGTGTAGGAACTTATGCAGTGCAATTGGCCAAGTTATTTGGTGCAGAAGTCACCGGTGTTTCCTCGGCCAAGAATCATACTTTGCTAAGAACACTCGGTGCAGACGAAACAATAGACTATACAGCTTCAGATTTTCGCGATCAATTGGGACAATACGATCTCATTTTTGATGCTGTGGCGAAACTTCCATTTTCCTTAGCAGTAAAACACTTAAGTCCGAGCGGGACCTACCTAAATATTGCCTCCCCATTACCTAGCGTACGTATGCTTTGGACCCGTCTAAGCACCAATAAACGGATCATCACGGCCAGTAGTCCTAGGATTATAGCTGAGGAAATGATTTACCTAACCCAGTTGGTGCAGGAGGGGAAGCTAAAGGTGGTCGTGGACAAAACCTATGCACTAGAAGAGATACAAGCGGCACATGCTTATGTGGAACTAGGACACAAGGTGGGAAATGTTGGAGTTAGGATTAATTAATACAAGTTGTGATTCATTCAGCTGCGCCCAAATGGGTCAGATATTTGCGGCAAAACGCAGCTCTCAGCTGTATCTTGCCGCAAAACCTTCTTTTTTTGCGCTCATTCATCCAACTTAGGCTAATTAATTGCTGGCAGGGCCTTTCCCTATGTTGATCATATTAACAGCGCAGTTTTCCATATTCCCAACGGTCAATGCCAAGTCTTGCCTGACTTTTCGGCCATTGGTATATTGGGCAGGCTCCCAGTTGGGCATATTGCAGATCGTTTCCAGCAGGAGCTTGTCTATTTTTTCATTTTCTGATGGCCAGAAGTTTTGCGCATCAATGATGCGGCCTTCTTCGTCTACCGTAAATTGGATGACGGTGAGGGCATAGCCTTTGAACGTCCCTTCGGGAATCTTATCAATGGCATTCAACTTGAGATAACGGAGTAGCTCTACTTGTCCACCGGGAAAGGCCGCCTCTTTATCGGGATTTATCCTTACGGCAAAACTTAGATCTTTTGGATCATTATGCTTCAACGTGTTTTCTGGGATGTATTCGACATTCACCACAATCTCCTCGTGCACGTCCGCACGGCTCATGAGTTCCTTTTGCTCCGAATTAAACCATTCATTATTTCCCACAGCTTTTCGCACTTTCCCGCCTTGGATGGTCACCACCTCCACGGCCAGATATTCCCGGATCCAGGAAGCCTTGTAATGCTTATTGAGGTCTAGCAGGGTCTGAACTTCCTGGAGTTCGGCCTTCCCAATAGACAAAGGAGGATAGACCTTATTGACTTCATATTCTACTTCTATAGGGAAGTCATGTTGTGCTATTCCAGTATGGGAAAGCCCTAACAGTAGCAGCATCGGTAAGGCTAGGTAAGTTTTCATGTAACAATATTAACCAACAATAATCGAAATACGTACAATTCCTGTATAAGTACAGACTCAAAGGTAGTACCATACCCCGCTGATCTTCCCTAAACAAATGTAAATTAGTGTAAATTGGGGGTAAAATGAGTGTTGAGACAGGCAATAGCTATCATAAACCAATAGATTTGCAGCATGAGTAAAGAACAGTTGATGGATCGTTGTAAATATCTGGTATTTGTGGTATTAGTGGGCTGTATTCCCTTGGGAGCACAAGCCTCCTCTAGTACAGATATCAGCGAGAAACGTACGGCTGTAGCTATGCGTTTGATTGGACACGAGCTGTTGAAGTGTTGGGGCGATAGTACTTCACGAGTGCTGCCGATTGAGCAAGTTGATCAACAATATCAGATCTCCTTCGAATTTGAATTCGGTTTTGATCCACGTGATCTGGTCAATGTCATTGATCGTGTCATGAACGAATCCAACATTGCACCTGACTACCTGGTTGAAATGGTGAACGGTCAAACACAGGAAGTAGTATATGGCTATGTGATCCGAAATGCTTACCCTGATATGATTCCTTGTATCGGAAGGGCATATCCAGTGGGTTCTTATAAACTACACATCACTATTTTAGATAGCTTCAGTTTTCAAGCCCAATCCAATGAAAACACCCTAACGGAGGAAATGGCGGAATTGTCTACAGACAATAGCCCATCAAATGTCACCCGCTTCATTCTCCCCATTCTTGGCTTTCTAGGGCTTGTTGGTTTTTTTATTCTTAGAAGGAATCGCCCGCCCAACAACCCAAATTTAATCTCTATTGGCGCCTCGACCTTCGATACCAAAAACAGATTACTTTCCTATAGAGATCAACAGGTAGAACTATCCAACAAAGAAGCTGAGCTCCTTGCTTTACTTAACACTGCTGTGAATGTTCCACTGGAAAGAGAAGTCATTCTTCGAAAAGTTTGGGGGGATGAAGGAGCCTACATTGGGAGAACTTTAGATGTATTTATCTCCAAACTACGTAAGAAGTTCGAAGCGGATGAAAGCGTTAAGATCGTCAATATCCGAGGCGTAGGATATAAATTAGTAACGGATGCTGTTTAGACCTTGATTAGCGTCACTCGGGATTACAGAAATGGCTTTCATTTCTTTTTTGGAGGACAATTTCCTTTCTCAATACACAGGTAGGTGTATGACCCTCCATTAATCATATCGTCAAATCCCACAATTCTATGCGATCCCTTCTTTTTTCTCTATTGTCCTTTTCTCTCTTGCTCTGCTCAAGCAGCCAGACCGTAGCGCAACAATTACAAGCTGATGACGTGCTCTACACTGCTGGGCAACACCAACTGAAGTATAAGCACTTCCTAGCGTATACCAACATTGAAATGGAAGGCGAAAATCCCGCACTATTGAACGATCAGACCTACATAAGGACACTAACGCAAGAATGTATCGAAGAATTCCTGGATGCACCGGCCGAATTCTCACAGGAGATGGATCAACACTTCCAAGTCATGCTGATGGGCGGTGGGTTCCAAATGGGAAATGCCCAACAGGAGGAGGAGGAACCCCATCACACCAGCCAAACTAATGAAATGAGGTCAGGTCAATTGTCAGCAGTCGATCAATGGAAACAGATTTTAAGTGGTAATATATTGTATGCCACCACCACACAGTCCGGGGGGCAGATTTTTGTCCAAAACACCCAAGTCATCCATTTTTGCCCCAATGGAATCGCTTACAATTACTCCATCAGCGGAGGAGGCGGAAGTGTTGGAGGAATTGACATCACGGACCCTCGAAACTTCGCCTTTGAAGGTGCCTTCAATTGGAATGTCGTAGATCGAGGAGGAATCAGCTATTTCCAATTCTCTCTTCAAGGCGCTAGCCAAATGACCCCGATTAAGGTGGTAAACAATAAGATCGTGCTACAAGGACTCGGTAATTTTTCCCTACAACAAGGTGGAGCCCGCTGTCAATAAACTTAGCAGGCCAGCCTACCAGTTTCCCGCATACGTCAAATCAATGGGCGCGCTTTGCTCCAGGTAGGCGTACTTGACCTTCAGGATTTGCCGGATGTGCAGAAAGTCATGTACCAGCCAATTGTGTAAAAACAATTGGGCGGAAAGCGGACCGAATTCGGGATGTTGATATCCCATTTCGGATCCTGTAGGGAAGTCAACCATTGGATAGACTGCTCTCGGTCGGCCAGGAAAGCATTCAAGGTCGTCGAAAAATCCTGTTCCATGTACTTTCTTTCGATCACCCATTCAGTGGGGAAGATAGACGGCATGACCTCATCAGGTGTTTCTAGGGTATGACGGAGACGATCTCGGAAGTCCTCTCCTTCGACATCGTGGAGGTGGCAAATGATTTCCAGCAAACACCAAGAATCTGGGGCTGGTTTCCAAGATGCCAGCTCGGGTGAAACCCCGCTAAGCAAATGCCTAAAAGCTTCTCCATTGGTCTGCAATTCCAGGATAATCTCATCGATTCCCATGCGATAAACTTAGTTATGTGAACAAAGAAATGGCTAAAGATAATCGCTAAGCTTTCTAATCCTAAAACCTAGTAGACTTGACCTGAAATTTTTAAATCAGCTCATGGTCTAGATCAAGCTTGCTGGACAGTCTTAGAAGGTGAAGGGTCATAATTCAGATAGAAGTTGAGGATGGCAATTGAAAATAGGGTAGAGGTGAAGAATAAATACACAAAGGGCATGATCAAGGTATTGTAGAACAACACCAAAGTCAGCTTGAGGGAGCAAAGGAGGAATAACTCCTTATTCAGACGAGATTTGAAGAAGTGATAAATGGTAAAAGAAAGTAGTGGAGCCGAAATAGCTGAAATCAGGAAAAGTCGATTCAATCGCGGAAGTTGATCATACTCGTAGAACTTGGCTAAGCCCAAGCCATCCTGGACAAGCGCCCCAAACTTATGCTCTTCGTTGACAATGGCATCTAGGTAATTGGATGGGAGTCCTAGAAAGATATCTAGATGCCAAATAGCTTGCGTGACGACCAAAAGGAATAGTGAAAAACTACCACCGATCCAGATGATCCGGAACGCTGCTCTACGGTCACCCAATACTAGCTCGTACAATACATAAACCACTGCCCAAAGGGCCAAGGAGTAGCGACTCAGCATGCACAGACTCAGTCCCAGCGCAATTAAAATGGGATTCTTACGGGCTATACCATAAGCTAGAAACAGATAGTAGAAGACCACGATACTCTCCTCTGTCATAGAAAAGAAGCGGGACTCATAGATCATCCAGTGATGAACCAAGATAATCAGAGGTACCAATACGAGTATAGAACGGAAATGCTGCTGACGGGAGAGCTGTGATTTGGGTCGAGTAAACACACAAAATATGAGTGCCCCCATAAATAACAACATGGCAGTCCAGCGCACATCCACTTCCATTAGAGTGGCAGGAAGCAAAGGCAACCAGATGGCGGGCAAATAAATGGGCTCTATCCCGCCCCAAATCTGCTCAATATTGGCATATACGGATTTACCCGCGACCAGCCGTTCACACATGATCTTCATAATGGGAAGCATGTCCGCCCAACGGTAGTCAACGGGAACCTTCTCAAAAACGGCACTAGCTTCAACATAGAGAAATAGCCCAATCAAGCCTAAACCAAGGAAGAGAATACCCTTCGTGATTCGGGTAGAGATCATCCAAGTAGTACCTGCCTTAGTCGGCATCAAAGGGAGGAGAGCAATGAGGATTCCAACTACAAAGTAAGTGGTGCTAGCCGTAGCAACATCGTATAACTCATCATCATTGATAAAGAGCGTATTACAGAGTCCTTCCAGAACTATGCAGACGATCAACAAAAAAGAGAGGCTTGCCTTTCCCATAATAGCGCGATCATTTATCTCAGAATGGAATAATGATTTGATCTTTAAACTGTAGATCTATATTTCTGCGATAAGTCACGGTCAACGTATACCTAAGATACGACATGTTTGGCTCAGCCGAAATCTGATTGTTAGGTCCAGTCATCAATATTACAAATTTGGGTGTAGAAGAAGTTAATTTGAGAGCGATGCGCAATATACTTTTTCCTGATGGAAAAGCGACCGATTCCTTGATACAAATCCTTATCTGTTGTTCTCCTCCATTGCTATTTACGCTAAGCAGGAACCCTATTGCGCGAGCCAAAATTAACTCCGATATTGTCAGCTAACAATCCGTAGATATGCAACCTAGATACGAAACGCTTGCTCCTAGAATATTGATTGGACAACAACAAAAGATGTCTTTGGTAAAGAACAGCACGGGGGCTTTGTTTAGCTCCTTTATGCCCAAGCGTAAAGAAATCAACCAGCTAAAAGATCATATTGTATATGATCTACGTGTGTACCCTGATGGCTATTTTGAAAGTTTCAGTCCTGCCAACACCTTTGCTAAATGGGCTGCGGTAGAAGTGGAAGAGGTGAAGGAAATTCCCGAAGGAATGGAGGTTTTTCATTTGGTTGGAGGAGACTACGCTGTTTTCAGGACAGCGGATGGGAAAACTGACCCAAATATTTTCCAGTACATATTCGGACAATGGATGCCCAACTCCAGCTTTCAATTGGATGATCGGCCACACTTTGAGCGCTTGGACCCAAAGGGGATTAAAAACAACCCAGAACCTGATGAGGAGTACTGGGTTCCGATCAAACCAAGAACCGATGGAGCCTAAAGAAAGACTTACTCCGATCCAGGAATTGTCCGATCTACCTAGTATCGATGCATTAGCTGATCTCCCCAGGGGAATCAACTGGAAATTTGTTTTTAGTGATGCTGTAGCAAATGAACGAGAGCTGATTGGTGCTAAATGGAAACATAGTCTCCCCGATTTTTCCGTAGCTATCCATACCTCAGCACCCATCATCCAATGGGTGAAGCTCATCACCGATGATGAGGTACACGCTCACCAGGATTTCTTCGAGCAATGTGCCAAGGATTATGGCCAGCTTGCTGAGAGCTTAATTAAGCAATTAATCGATACACATAATATTCCATTCACCCCCGAGTTCCCTTTAGTCGGCCTGAATGCCTATCTCCAGAAAGCTTATCCCACAACCGGAAAGATGCAAGAATGGGCTTTCCGGATTCATGGTTTTCATTGTGCCTTTACTCATCAGTCCACCGAACAACACATCGAAGTGCCCTTAACCTTTGGAGAAGAGTTTGGCGTACTAGATCCTTATTTCTTCAGTAATTATATACTTTCCAGTCCACAATATGCTCCGCTTCCGGTCGCTTTATTTGATCCTTATGGAGACGGGAATCGCATTCTTGAAGTCATGCAAGTCATTAGTAAATTCGAAGAAGTACCGTCCAATGTCCCAGGCCAGACCGGCATCATTGTAAGTGACCGAGAAAAGAAGGAGATTACAATCTCTGAAGAAGGTTTACAGGCCATCATCCAGCAAGTGGTGCCGAAAAACGGCCTACTAGACTTCTGGCGGCGGTTCCTGGGGCTATGGAAAAAGTAACCTACCTAAAGATCCTACTCCCGCACCACCTCGAAAAAAGTTTCTTGACTATTAAAGGCGGAAAAAACGCCTAGTGCATTCTGCACATTAGAAGGAGGTTCGTTTAGGTCTCGTGAATCTTGCTGCCGGTTTTCGTATAACTGTGCATACTCTTGGTTGATATGGTACACCTTAACTGCATAAGTCCCAAAGGACACCAAGGTTCCTGCTAAGAACTCCAAGGATGCCTCGTCTGTGGGCTCTGAAACAAACCTAAAGCGTTCTAAGGCATCTAAGACCGGACCAGGAAATATTGGATCAATGGTATCTTTTACGCTTTCCACTACCATAAAATAGAGGTCTTGATCCGGGTTATCCCAATCCGCTCTAATACTAGAACTCAATAGGAATGTTCGAATGGCCGCCACAATAGCTTCTCGACCAGCACTCAGCGGTAGCTGCGGAACCTTGATAGAATCTTGAGAAATCTGTAGCACGGTAGTAGGTGTCGGAACAATGGTTTCTGCTCTGGCGGTAATACCATTGTGCAGCACTTCCAGTTGAAAGAGATCACCCGTTTCTACCTGGACATCATTGCCTGGATAATAATAGAATCCATCCTCTCCAACAGGCTCCAAGGCGTACCGCTGTCCTCCCTTGATTAAAGTAACTTCAGCATCATTGATGGGGGTTGATGTATCTTCTTCATCCGCGAGTGGGAACGTGGTTTTAATCCGAATATCGTCGATAGGTTCATTTGCATAAAGAAATGCCTCGACCACAAATTGGTTTTCAGCTATATTGTTTAGGTTTTCTTCTTCGCAAGCGGAAAACACGAGGCTTAGCAACAATATATATAGAATGGACTTTTTCATGTGTTTTTGATTCAATTCACAGTCTAATACTGATCGACTGACCTCCTTTAGAATTTGATTTGAGCGCTGACATTTGGCGTCATACCTAGATATCGGACTTCAGAAATCACCGGTGGTTTATCTGTAAAATCATACTCCCGATACCAAGTATTTTGTCGATCATAGAAGTTGAAGATCGACAAACCAAAATCCATCTCATATTTGCCAATTTTCTCCACATAATGTGCCGAGATATCCAAGCGATGATAGGCAGGTAAGCGCGATGCATTTTTAGCTCCTACACTGATGTAGTTGTTCACTTCTCCGTCTAGTAGTTC
>ENA-UENV01000406-UENV01000406.1-marine-metagenome-genome-assembly--contig:-NODE-406-length-11663-cov-2.704299_pt1 | contig 11663 bp, 9 predicted proteins | sample MGYA00237878_ERZ529328 | MGnify/ENA primary metagenome ERZ529328 (study PRJEB26372, sample SAMN05368348) | marine metagenome | biome: cultured habitat; feature: ocean water; material: water; isolation... | reverse complement strand
TTGGCCTTCTACAAAATGGCGACAGAACAAAATGTAACGCCTGATGTATTGGCCGGCGGTATCTACCAAGCCCTGATTACCACGGCATTTGGTCTATTCATCGGTATCTTGGCCTTTGTAGGTTATAACGTACTGGTGGCCAATGTAGAGAAGGTGGTTTTCAAAATGGAACGCACCACGGTAGAATTCATGGATTTATTGCAAGAACCAACCGGCTAATATCTTATGGGATTAAAAAAGCGAAACAAAGTCAGTGCAGAATTTGCGATGTCTTCTTTGACAGACATCATCTTCCTGCTGCTGATCTTCTTTATGCTGACTTCGACCCTGGTGAAGATTCAGCCCTTCCCTTTACCCAAATCGGACTCTAAGACCGTGGCTTCTACCTCGGTAGTGGTGACCATAGAGCAGTCTGGCGTTTTTACCCTTAACAACCAAGAGATTAGTCCCTTGGCTTTAGAAAGGGCATTGCGACAGCAGGTACGCACTATGGAAAACCGCGAAGGCGTAGCTGTAACGATCGTGGCAGAGGTAGGAACACCCTTTGAAGAGGTAGTTAGAGTGATGAATATTGCCGCCAAGTTAAAGGTGAAGGCCATTATTGCCACTGAACCCATTAGTTGATCCGTTTAGTTTAAGAAAGCGTATATGGGACTTAAAAAAAGAAGTAAAGTCAGTGCAGAGTTTAGTATGTCTTCCTTGACAGACATTATTTTTCTGCTGCTGATCTTTTTCATGTTGACCTCCTCCTTGGTGGCTCCCAACGCCCTCAACCTAAAGTTGCCGGGTAGTTCGCGTACCAAGGTCACTTCCTCCTCAAAGATTGATGATGTCCGTATTTCCAGAAATGGAAATTTCTTTCTGAATGGCAGTTCTGTTTCTTTAGATCGGTTGGAGAGTCGACTAAGCAGCATGGCTAGCGCGAAGCGAGGAAAGTTGAGCATTACGATCTCTCCTGCTAAGGGCACACCGGTGGAAAGTGTGGTGGCAGTGATGGATATTGCTATGCGCTATGATATAAATGGAATTCTTGCCACGGAGTTAAATTGATCTGATTTTCGTTAAATTTCTCCTAATTGAGGAGAAAAATGATGACTTCGGACCAATTACTGCGTTTAAACAGTAGACATTTTCACCGAAATGTCCTGATATTGTAAGTAAATAGTAAATAACTCAGTTATGGCAGAGGTACTGACACAAGTTGAAGAAAAAAATAAGAAGCGGGGAATGACCATCTCCGTAGTAGCGCATGTAGGTTTGATCCTATTAGCGCTCCTGCCGTTATTGACTTTTCCTGATCCGCCTCCTGGTCAAGAAGGGATACTGGTAAATCTCGGCTTGCCTGATCAAGGTGAAGGCGATGAAAATGCGGCCGCTTCTGCTGAAGAGGAAGAAGCTCAACCAGAGCCAGAACCTGAAACAACTGAAGAAGAAACAGTGGAGGATGTAGAAGAAGAAGTGGAAGAAGAACCCGTGCGGGAAGAACCAAAACCTGAAAAGGAAGTGGTGAAGACGGAAGACCCTGAAGCTTTGGCATTGAAGCGAAAGAAAGAAGAAGAGCGCAAGAAAGAGGAGGCCAGAGAAAGAGAAGAGGCACGTAAGAAAAAGGCGGCGGAAGATGCCAAGCGAAAACGAGAAGCAGAAGAAGCTGCCAAACGTGCTGAAGAGGCACGTAAAAAGGCAGAGGCCGATAAGCTGAAAAACCAGATTGGAGGACTCTTCGGTGATGGTAGTGGAAAAGGTAAAACCGGTACTTCTGGTAACCAGGGAGATCCTAATGGTGATCCAGATGCTTCGAGATTAGAAGGTATTTCCAAAGGTCGAGGACAAGTTGGTGGTGGCTTGAGTAATCGAGGGGTTGCTCGTACGGATACGCCTTCTGCGAAGTTTAATCGATCGGGTACAGTAACCGTAAGTGTCTGTGTAGACAAAGGAGGAAGGGTGACCAGTGCCAAGATTACCCAAAGAGGTACTTCCATTAATGATTCCCAACTGCACAACATTGCCCTGAGTAGCGCGAAGAAGTGGAGATTCCAGCAAGGGGAGATCGACAAGCAGTGTGGTACCATTACCTACAACTTTAAGAAACAGTAGCAGAAACTAAGCTATCATATAGATATTCATCCCGGATTAAGCTTGTCATTAGCTTGGTCCGGGATGACTTGTTTTAGGACGGCAGTAATTTATCTTTGCAGCCCTTTTCAAGTCCATCTTAAGCCAGCAGCATGACAGAAACCCCAAAGCGCACATACGAACAGACCCTCAGCTATCTTTTTCATCAGCTACCCATGTTCCAACGGATTGGACCGGCCGCCTTCAAAAAGGACTTGGGCAACATCCTAGCTTTAAGCGAGGCCTTGGGTATTCCCCACCAGCAATTTCGTTCCATCCATTTAGCAGGGACCAACGGTAAGGGCTCTAGTGCCCATATGTTAGCTGCTGTACTACAGGCAGCGGGTTATAAGGTCGGGCTCTATACTTCGCCACACTACAGAGATTTTCGGGAAAGAATTAAGATCAACGGGGAATACATTAGTGAGACAAAAGTAGTGAACTTCGTAGCTCGTTATGAGGATCTATTTCAACAAATTCAGCCCTCTTTTTTTGAAATTACCGTGGCCATGGCTTTTACCCATTTTGCAGAGGAAAAGGTGGATATCGCTGTGGTTGAAACAGGCTTAGGGGGGCGGCTGGATTCCACTAATATTTTACAACCAGAATTATCGATCATAACCAATATCAGTTTTGATCATCAACAGTTTTTGGGCGATACCTTGGAGAAGATAGCCGGAGAAAAGGCCGGCATTATCAAAGCCAGAACACCGGTTGTGATTGGGGAGACCCAAGCGGAGACCCAAGCTGTTTTTAAGGGCAAAGCGGAGGCGTGTTCAGCGCCCATCAGCTTTGCTGATCAGGAAATAAAAGCCAGCCCTATTAGACATACCCTTTCCTCTACGGTCTTTGACGTCTGGCATAAAGGCGAGCTGTGGTTACAGGAGTTGGAAGTGGATGTTCGGGCCAACTACCAGTCTTTAAACCTACAAACGCTGCTACAAAGCCTCTTGGTGATCAAGGAAGCCGAAATATTGAGTTGGGATGAGTCGACACTGAGAGCAGGTTTGAAAGAAATACGGAAACTTACCCGCTTTATTGGCCGTTGGCAAATTTTGTCGCAAAAACCGCTAACCATTGCCGATTCGGCGCATAATGAAGGAGGGCTTACGACTAGCCTGGAACAATTAAAGGAAATTCCCTTTGAGCGCCTGCATATGGTTTTCGGAACGGTAAGTGACAAAGAATTAGATAAGGTATTTCCCTTATTACCGAAGTCCGCTACTTATTACTTTGCCAAGGCTGATGTACCTAGAGGCATGCCTGCCCATCAGCTTCAAGAGCTCGCGGAACAAGCAGGCTTATCTGGAAAATCCTATGCTTCCGTTCCTGAGGCGCTTGCCGCAGCGCAAGCGGAGGCCACGACACGAGATGTAATCTTCATTGGCGGAAGTATCTTTGTCGTGGCAGAGGTGGTATAGCCAAGTGTCGCTTCATAAAACTTCCGGCGTTTGTCCGAATTATTCCTTAGGATAAATTTCTTGCTCCAGATCATTCAATCGCATAATTTCGTATAACTGCTTGATGGCTTGTGCTTCCTTGCTATTCGGCGAAGGTTGATCGGTATACTCATTGATCCAATAGCGAATATGGGATAAGGGACTGATTTTACTCCAGATTCTTTTGAAAGTACTTCCCGCATAGCTGGTTTCAATATCTACTATTCCCGGACCAAAATTACCGGCCAGTTTGCCTCCAATGAAATCACCTTTGTAGAAAATATTGGACCAGCGAGTGACGGCAAAGGGAGTTGCATGATGTAAAAAACTACTTCCCCCTCCACTTGGATAGGTTAAATCCTTACCATCCAATGTAGGAGGGCTCATGGGATACTCCCTTTCGGCAATTCGGAGCTTAAAGTCCTTCAACGAATCCGCCATTAGTAGTTTAGCGTGCGTCAGTGGACTTCCAATTGTCACTAGATCTGTAATCAACCAACTTTTCCGTTCGTATTGGATTTTCTGCCAAAGCTTCGATTGGTCTTTTTGTAGTTGGATAGCATCCTCAGGCGTCAATTCTCCTGCCTTTGCTTTAAGACTCCAGTCTGCTATATTTTTCAATTCTTGAGAAGTTCGGCTCACCCCTCCAAAGGAACAATTCCAGTCATTATCCGAAGTCTCTTTGAATTTTTCTTTTTGTCCCAGATGAATCGATTTGTTGAATTCAATCCAGAGATAAGTAATGATATCATAAGCAATTACACTGCCCAAGCTATGCCCCACCAGGATGATCCGGTCATAGTCTTCGGTCTTGTGCAAGGCCTTCAGTAATTCAATTCCTTGTTTACGGATTTGCTCACGCTGATGGATATTGTCCACATGGACACGCAAGTATCGGGCTGCATCCCCGATAAATCCAATGAAGATGTTGTGCAAAATGAAAAATATAAAAGGTAAAAGCAGAAAGAAGGCTCGGTACACCGTCATGCCGGAGAATGGATCCTCTCCCTTTTCTAACCAATCAATGACAAATCGCCCAGTTATGGTAAGCCAGGAAAGGAATATAAACCAAAGGAAGGCCCATAATAGTCTAAGTCTCATACTAGGGGACTGCAATGGGCTTCTGAACATTAAACTCCAGAACCAACTCAGAATATGTTGCCACTTGGTATTACGCATTTCATAAGAGTTACTCACCCGATCTGGCTTGGTCCAGAAGGTTCTTTCTGTACTATTATCCTGTAAATGAATCTTCTCGTGGTTTAGGAGCGAGGTTACAAAGCCTCGTAAAGTGGTCATAGGCCGCTGTTCTCCGATCCCATGAATCACTACGATAGCTTGGCGTCTTCTTTTTGTCATACTTGTTTTAATTCGATTAGGCTTAGCTCTTTTGCCATTGGTGCAGTTAAAGATACTGGACTATTCCGCTAGATTGGACATTTTTAACTATCATTGTCTAAACGAAAACCAATTCACACCTGTCTTATGAAGCGAAATGGCTCTGTCAAGAAAGCGGTAGCTGGACTAGGCCGCTGTGGACCAATATCTGCGGCTAAAGCTAAAGCTTCAAGTGCACATCTTCAACTCACCTTTATTAAGATCAGCTGTCGTCGGTTTAGAAGTTTTTTCCAATTGTTGTTGGCCTCCGAGAGGCCAGCCTATCTGTATTGATAATTCAAATGATATGTCTACACCTAAATACCTAAGTACGAAGTCCTTGCTTTTGTTCCTATTTGTTGCAGCGCTGACGTGGTCTTGTACGGAGGCAGGAGAGCAAGGGAAAGCCTATCCAACTAAACCCATTAGTTTTATTGTGCCTTGGTCAGCCGGTGGGATGACCGATATGTCCTCCCGGATGGCAAGTGCTGTCTGGCAAAAAGCTTTGGGGCAATCCGTAAATGTGGTTAACCGAACGGGTGGGGGAGGAGTAGTTGGCCATTTAGCAATTGCGCAGGCCAGAGCCGATGGCTATACTTTAGGTGCTGTGACAGTTGATATTACTCTACTCCATCATACCGGAATTACGGATCTAACCTACGAGAATTACACGCCTATTGCCTTATTGGTCAATAACCCATCAGCTATTACGGTTCGGGCGGATGCCCCTTGGGATTCACTCCCTGATTTGCTCGCCGAATTAAAGCAGGCCCCAGGGAAATTACAGGCTTCCGGTACGGCTAAAAATGGCATCTGGGATCTGGCGAGAATGGGTTTTCTGAAAGCGGCTGGTTTGGAAACCTCGGCCATGCCCTGGGTGCCCAGTCAAGGGGCAGCCCCTGCCTTGCAGGAACTGATTGCCGGAGGAGTGGATGTAGTCACGGCTGCTTTATCGGAGGTAGATGCGCTACGTCAGGCCGGACAGGTGAAAACCTTGGCAGTGATGTCCGAGGAGCGCTTACCTGAGTTTCCGGATGTACCAACGCTGAAGGAGTATGGATTAGATTGGAGTGTGGGTGGATGGGTCGCCATCTGTGGACCAGCCGACTTACCGGCAGACATACAGGCTTCTCTTGATTCCACTATTCGTGTAGCGGTTCAGGATACCGAATATCTAACAGCGATGAAAAACAGTGGAGCTACTATGCAGTTCTTAACGGGAGCGGAATGCAAGGCTTTTATGGCCAAGCAAGACCAGGTGAATGGAGAGTTGCTGAAGGCCAATGAATAAATGATAGTGTATCTCCTTATCGGAAAAGACTAATGATCTAACGCAGAACGATATGAAGAATGCCAGTGATGGTATAAGTGCCTTGATCCTTTGTTTGCTAGGTCTTGGAATATGGTGGCAATCTGGTAGTTTCCCCTCACTCGAAGAAGGCTACCCTGGACCATCTTTATTTCCAAGATTGATTGCTGTTGGATTGTTGTTAGGGGGAGCTTGGATAGGGGTGAAGTCTGTTCAGGGCAGCGAAAAAATAACAAAGGAATTGAAGGAGAGCCCCTCCTTGTTGAAGTTGGGAGGAGGCGTGATTTTGGTGGCGGCATATCCGATCTTACAGCCCTTGATTGGGTTTATGTTGACGTTAGGGCTAGTGTGTTTAGGGGTAGCGCTTCTCTTAGGGATTAAGCCTTGGATCGCGCTGGTCTCCGCCTTGGGAACAGTTCTATTTATATTTGTCACCTTTGAAATGCTCCTAGGAGTTTCATTATGAGTGTTTTGTTGAGTTGGGAAGGAATTTTAGCCTTACTATTGGGCGGATTTTATGGGGCGGTATTCGGTGCCATTCCAGGTCTGACCGCTACTTTAGCTGTGGCCCTATTTATTCCCGTTGCCTTTTTCCTAGATCCAATCATCGCCTTGCCAGCCATCATCGCTATCTCATCCGTAGCCATTTATGCGGGGGATGTTGGTTCAGCAGTGGCCAGGATACAGGGAACACCGGCAAGCGCTGCCTATCTATCGGAATTGCATCGAGTGGCGCGAAAGAAAGGCCCTTTTTATGGGCTGGGAATTAGTGCCATGGGGTCTGCAGTTGGAGGAATTATCGGTACGGTATTATTGATATTCAGTGCGACCACCATTGCTACACTGGCTCGACAATTTTCCTCTTTTGAATATTTTTGGATTGCTGTACTGGGGTTAGCGGCAGGGATTTTTGCTTCCGGCGGATCACCCATCAAAGCCTTTGTCTCCTTATTACTAGGGTTGCTGCTATCGACCGTAGGCATTGATCCTACTTTAGGGCATCCTCGATTTCATTTTGGTAGTCCTGATTTGCTCGGTGGATTGAATTATATCGTGGCAATGATTGGCCTATTTGGTTTTTCGGAAGTACTCGAACATCTCTTTAGTAATAAAGAAGAAAAATATGAAGCGCCGCAAAAAGTGGAGGGGGCGGCAAGGCAGTTCTATCTTCAACCGCTATTATTGATTGTACGAGAAAAGTGGTTGGTTTTGAGGTCGTCTATCCTTGGCGTATTTGTGGGCTTTTTGCCCGGAGCAGGAGCAGATATAGGCGCTTGGGTCTCCACTAGTTTTCAACAGATGCGAAAGAAAGAGGAGGAAGAAGCGGAAGAGGATGATCGCATTATTTTGGCGGGCACCAGCAGCAACAACTCCGCAGTGGCCAGTGCCTGGATTCCGGCTTTGTCCTTGGGCTTGCCCGGAGATACCGTTACAGCCATTGTTTTAGGAGTCTTTTTGATGAAGGGCATTACGCCCGGGCCACTATTGTTCGAACAGCAACCAGATCTCCTTTGGTCTTTATACCTTACTTTTTTACTGGCCAACTTGGTCTTGTTGCCATTCTATGGATTTCTTACCGCCCGTATGGCCGCTTTTTTAATTAAGGTCCCCTTTAAGCTGCTACTAAGCTTCATTACGGGCCTTTGCATTGTAGGAGCTTTTGCGATTAACAATAGTGTCTTTGATGTTTGGATCATGGCGGGAATGGGGGTAGTGGCCTTTCTATTGCGGCGGGGTGGCTTCCCGCTCGCTCAGGTAGTGCTGGGGATGGTGCTGGGCCCCATTATGGAACAAAACTTCATGGTCAGTGCCATCAAATCAAAATGGGATCTAATGAGTTTCTTTGAACGACCTTTGGCACTTGGGCTGATGGTCGGGACACTAGCTATTATATTCTTGGGCTTGCGATTTCGGCGCCGCTTTGTCAAATCATCGAGTAATCAATAGGAATTATTTCTCAATGATGATTTTTCCGGTATACTCCGCTCCACCTTGGCTGATACGATACACATACATTCCTGCGTTTAACCTATCCACCAAGATGGTCTTTTCAAAGGCTTCCCCAACAGTCCCTTCCCAATTGGTCTGTAAGAGCGGTATCCCTGCGGCATTAAAGAGTTCCAGCTTAACAAAGCTACCCATCAAAGATTTGATCTTAAGTTGAATGAAATCAGAGGCAGGATTTGGGGTGACGGAGTGATCTCCTTCGGCAGGGAAGGTCGCAGTAGCTAAATTAGAGTAGGAAAAAGCACGCCCTTGACTATAAGCCTTTATCCGGTATATGTTGTTACCACGAGTAGGGGAGGCGTCTAGGAACTCATAGTCTGTGGCTAGCCCCTGAGCAGAAACTTCTCCAATGACTTGAAAATGCTGAAAGTCCTTGCTGCGTTGCACCTCATATACTGTAACCTCTTCTTCCAGCTGAGTCTCCCAGTTTAATCGTACTCCAAGTTTCTCCGCCTCGGCTGATAATTCTATAATCTCTACGAAGGGATCTTCACAATCGGGATATACGGAACGAGAGTCAATAGTCGACAAGCCCGCTGGGTCCGTGACCTCCAGTTCAATGCGGTACCAATAGGTCTCTAACTCACAACCAAGCGGATTCAAGAGTGCATAACTCTCTGTGGCTCGCACGGGAGGTTCTGGATGAAAATGTTCGTTATGATGGAAGAATACTCGCCATTCATATTGTAGGTCTTCAAGTTTATGCTCTGTATCACTTACTTCAGCACCTAATCTCAAGAGGGAGGTGGTCGTTATGGGATACTTATCTCCGTCTTGAAAACTATTAATATTGACAGTTGGAGGCGTATTGTTCAAAGAAATAATTTCAGTAACCTGACCGATAGCTCCCTCATCATCATGGGAAGATGATAGGAGATTACTAGTTTGTCCATCCCCAAAATCCCAGTGATAGTGGCTGATTTGTGCGTTCGGATCGTAGGACTCATCTGCACTAAAGGAAACGCTAAGCGGACTTGTACCGTATTGTACATCCGTTTTGATTACCGCTACCGGAGGTGGATTGCCGCCATAACTGATTTTGCGAATCTCACCTGTAAGGGTTAGATAGTATAAGTTTCCGTCTGCCGGATTTTCTTCCAAGTGGATGATCTCAGGAGAGTTATCGTGAAAGGAACCTACGGATTGCAAAACTTGTTTTTCATCAAAGTCAAAAACGCGGATCCAGCCACTGAAGTCATAGGCAAAGAGCTTGCCATGGTAGGCTTCGGGGAAATTCTTTCCTTGATAAAATACACCTGCCAGACTGGAGAATCCATCAAAAACCTCTCCTTCGACATAAGATTCCACATGATCAATGGGGATAGATGCTACATGCCCATTCTCCTGAAATACAGGAATCTCTGCTCGGGTAGGCTTATTCCAAGATGCATTACTCCATACGATAGCGGGGATGGTTTCTACTGAAGGAAAAGCGGTTGGTGGAATCGGCACCAAAGGATTGCAAGGATTGGCAGGTATTGGATCCCCATCTTTCAACAACCTATTCATAAGCTGCCTGAAATCAAAGTAGGGCTCTTCACAGCCGCCACTTCCAAATAATGGGTTGGGAGCCATCGCATTCGGTGGGGCATCCGCGATGAAGAAGCTCCAGTGTAGATAGTACCCTTCCATGATCGGCCAGCCAAAGTTCTCTCCACCAGTAATCGATACATCTAATTCTTCCCACGCACCATTTCCCACGTCTCCAATGTATAGGACACCAGGCCTACCTTCATCGGGGTAATGACTGCCTGATTCTGGTCGGGAGATAAAGCGATATGGATTTCTTAAACCATAAACCCATACCCGGGATTGTGGGGAGCGGGGTTTGGAAGGGTCGTAATAAGGATTACTGGATAAGCCGTCACCAGACTCCGGGTCAATACGTAATATCTTTCCATTCAGATTACCAAGATACTGAGCTCGGTAGGAGCCTCTATCTTGATCGGGAGTGATGATTCCTGCTTCTAGAGCTAGTGATGCCATCGTTCCTAAACTATCGCCACCAATATCTGCTCCGGCATTGGTAGAGCCATCTCCATTGGAAATCAGTAAGGTGCCATCTTCTCCAAAGATTAGATCCCCTAAACCATGGTAGCTGAAGTAGAGGGGGATTCCATTGGACATGTCTTCACCCAGTAATATTTTCCTGCTGCCGGGCATTACCGTAGATAGGTTGTTGGTAAAATCCGCTGTGTATCTGGTTACCCGTCCGATGGTGGGTTGGAAGGTGATCGAAGAATCTGCCTGATAAGTGGGAGAGTCGTGATGATGGTGGTAATAAGGGTCTACAGCATATAGAAGATAAAAGCGACCATTAATACTGAAGTTCGGGTCCAAGGCAAAACCCATTAAACCATGATCCTTCCAATTCGATACTTCCTCCGTAATGTCAAGGAGTGGCTGTTCTCTCTTTTTTCCATCTGGTTCTACTATCCAAACCTTACCTGCTTTTTCCCAGACAAACATATTTCCTTCTTGATCAAAGGTCATTCCGACGGCAAAATCGAACGATTGGGTAAGTACAGGTGTATCATAGAAATCGGAGGGCAATTGTCCTCTTAATTGAAACGGACCGGAAAAGAAAAGAGTTATGAAGGCAACAATTGGAAGTAAGTTTGAGTAAAAATATGTAGGAAGACAGAGTGGATTGCGCATGGTTTTCATAGCTGTATTGATTCGGCGGTAAAAATAGTTTTTTCCGCTACAGCCTCCAAGATGGACCCTGCAGAAAGTCCACAGCTGTAAAAAAATTAACAATCCAATCTTTCCACAATTCCTTCGTTATTATTCTAGATGGTCCATTCTATTTATACAATCAGGTAAAGTGTTTGACAGCTTGCTAGATTCTTTCGGCCGTGAATTTTCTTACGGGCTAAAACAAAAAAAATTAGCCTATATTTGACGCCGAAATTCAGTACAAGCGTTCAAATATAGCCTGTAGCGCCCTTCTTCCCGAAGTTAGCGTAATTTAGCACTAGGCAACAACCAGATAAGATTCGACTTGTTAACTATATAAGATATGACTGCACAAAAAGCGGTTAAAGAGGTTGCAATAGACTTTACAAACCCGAGAATTGGCGATACTTTGGCAAAGAGCTTAGTAATTATTCCCACCTACAATGAGCGAGAAAATATCGTTCGAATGATCGAGACTGTTTTTTCGCTTGCTACCCCTTTTCATCTTCTAGTAGTAGATGACGGTTCGCCCGATGGCACAGCCCAACTGGTGAAAGAACAACAAGAATTCTTTCCTGGTAGACTGTTTATTCATGAGCGAAGTGGAAAGCTAGGGTTGGGTACGGCTTACATAGCGGGTTTTAAATGGGGCCTAGAGCGGGACTACGACTATTTCTTTGAAATGGATGCCGATTTCTCACATAACCCCAATGACCTAGCTCGCCTTCTAGCCGCTTGCG
>ENA-UENV01000405-UENV01000405.1-marine-metagenome-genome-assembly--contig:-NODE-405-length-11678-cov-2.676342_pt1 | contig 11678 bp, 1 predicted proteins | sample MGYA00237878_ERZ529328 | MGnify/ENA primary metagenome ERZ529328 (study PRJEB26372, sample SAMN05368348) | marine metagenome | biome: cultured habitat; feature: ocean water; material: water; isolation... | reverse complement strand
CTGTAATAAAGTAGGATACGTCCTAGTTCGACATACATACAAGCGCAATGGTCAATTATTGGGTTGGGAGGAAAGATCAGTGCCAGTACCCATGACTGAGAATCCCATTTTCCCACTTCAGACAGAGGAAGAATGGCAACCTATCATGCAGCGCAATGAATATGCGGCAATCGGTGCTCAAGCGATTTTTGGCAATTCTTTTGGAGTAGAAACGGGGACGGAAGGCTTTGAGGCTAGCTTGACCAATAAGGCTGCCGATGACTTAAACCGGTATGGATTCGGTTTGTTTGCAGCGGATCACTCTTTTGAAGCCGCTGAAGCCATGGGTCTGGCCTTTGTTGACAAGACAGTCAAGCCGGGAGAAAGCTATGTCTATAGAGTCTATCCTGCTACCCAACCCAGTTTCCCGATTGGAGAGATTGAGGTAGGTGAAGAGGAGACTATTCCGGTCGGAGAAATCAGTCGCGTCGATACGGGTAGCGTAGCAGTAGGTACCAATGATGTCTACACTTTGCCTAAGATCTTAGAAGTAACCGCCAACTTTGACAATCTTTCCGTTTTGATCAGTTGGAATAAAGAACTCTTCAAGCTTTTCTACGTTAGCTATATCATCGAAAAATCAGAGGATGGTCTCAGCTGGAGATCTATTCGTAGTAAGCCTTTCATCACCGTTGGGAAAGAAAAAGACGGTAGTGATCTGGCCTTTATTCCTGATTCTTTGGCACAGAACAATACCCCGTACTTCTACCGGGTGAAAGGAGTAACGCCTTTTGATGAGGTAGGTCCACCATCAGATCCCGTCCAAGGAATGGGTATTGACCCTAAGCCTTCTTATTACCCCACCATCACCTCCATTTCTATGAATAATGACGGAGGTTTTAACTTGGGTTGGGAATTTAACGAAGGGGATAATGATAAGATTACAGGATTCGAAATCCTTCGCAGTTCCAATGATCAAGGTCCTTTTGAGAAGATCAGCCCAGCGGAACTCCTCCCGGCAAATGCGCGGGCGTTCATTGATCCAAATCCTCTGCCGACGAATTATTATCTAGTAGTAGCCAAAGATCAATATGCCCGAGAAATGTCTTCCTTCGCGGCCTTAGGCCAGATCGATGACATCACACCGCCAGCCGTCCCATCTAACCTTCGCGGAACCATCCTAAAGAATGGAGCCATGGTGGTCACCTGGGACAAAAACGAAGAACCGGATTTCCTAGGGTATCGGGTCTACGTGTCGAATCACCCTGTTGCTGAATTCACACAAGTAACCAGCAAACCCACCCCCGATAACTTCTTTATTGATACGCTAAGTTTGAATACACTCACCGAAGAGCTATTTGTCAAAGTTTTCTCTGTAGACTATCGACAAAATGGCTCTGAGTTTTCGGAAGTAGTGACCCTGACCCGTCCTGATACCATTCCGCCAACCTCTCCAGTGTTCAAGGATATTCAATCCTCTACTGAAGGGGTGATTTTGGCTTGGGCCAACAGTTCTAGTAAGGACGTGGTTACGCACGAGCTAAAACGTAGCCCAATGGGTGAGGAAAATTGGCAAACGATTTATGCTACCGATCTGACTAATACGGGAGTCTACAGCAATTATATAGACAGCACTGCAGAAGTAGGAAAGCTATTCCAATATAAAATCGTAGCTATTGATAATGCGGACCTAACTTCCAGTTCCAAAATTGCCCAGGCTCAAGTCATTGATAATTTCATCCGCAAGCCTGTACAGAACCTCAATGCTACAGCAGACCGGAAGGCTAAGACCATCACCTTGGAATGGGAATATCCGGAATCAGACAAGGTCCAAACCTTTATCATCTTCAAATCAAATGGTGAACGTAAAATGGTAAGCTATGCGGGAACTACACCAGAAGAAAGCCTGACTCAGCAAGGTAGAGGTAGAAGAAAGCGAACGAAATTCACCTACCGAGATCAATCCGTAAAAATGAACACCGAATATCAATATAGCGTGAAAGTGCTACATAGGGATGGAGCCCAATCTCCCCTAGCACCTGCTATCCAAGTGAACTACTAAGCCATTTCAAACCAAGACAGTAACAATCACACCATGAGATATCCCAAGTTTATCTTGACTATTATAAGCTTACTTTTCGCCACTGGAGCAGCCTGGACGCAAACAGGCAATGTAAATGTGAGGCTTGACGTAATAGAGGTTTCTTTCAGTCGGGGAGATGATCCTTTCAGCGACAAACCTGATCCAAGATGGGTCTTTGTCGGGCAAGTAGTAGGAAACTGCCAATTCCAGCGTCCTAATCGTCAACATGGGGGCATGGGAAGAGGATCGAGGTGGCAACTGTTCCTACGATTGCTGTGCTTTTTTGGCAAACAATGATGACGTAAAGACTAATGGCTCTGCCATCATTCCTCTATCCTCTGTACTTCGGTATGAGGGCAATTCGCATGAATTCCCCATCTCTGGAAACGGTTTTAGTGCAAGATTGAGAGTATCCTTGGTGGAATTCGATAGTTATACTAATGATGTGCTCAGTATTCAAAATGCCAATGGTACGGGACCAGCTGGCAATCTTTGTGAGAATGATCCCTACCGTATCGATGCAGGAGTGGGATCCAACTTTCTGAACTATACGCTTTTGTGGGAAAAAAGCACCAACGGCGGTTCTACTTGGAGTGAAGTAGAAACTACTTTTAACAAAGATTTCATCGAAGTAACCGCTTCATTTCCTATCACGGATTATCGAGTATCATCCCCTGATGGACTTTGGGAACAGGCAGCTCCAATTTCCACAATAAGTCTAGGTGACTCCTATAAATCAGGCCCCACACCGCCGAGCGGAAACCAGATTCAAGTGGCCCTTCCCGTCTTTTGTGACACGGGCAGTTCAGCAAAGGGGTCGATTGAAGTAACTGGCCTGGGGAATGTTAGTGATGACAGTGAATTCTCGATATGGCTCTATGAAGGGGATTACACTCTTAACGAGGATAATATAGCGGCGGTTAGCGGCGTGACGAAAGCTCAATTGCAAAGCAATCCCGTCGTATTTTCTGATCTAGATCCCGGAAGTTATAGTATTAGGGTTGGGGAACTTACAGAAACCTTCTGTGTCGGCCTTAGAGAGGGCATCCAGGTACAACCTGTAGCACTACCTGAGCTATTTAGCGTCACGCCAAACAATGCCCGTTGTAACGGAGACCTAGGAAGTGTCTTCATCAGTGCCAGACCAAAGAAAAGCGGTACTAATGTGTATGAACTAATCCCAGTAGGTGGAGGATCCACTATCTCACAAAGTACCTCCTCTACTTTCACCAATATTACGAATGTACCGGTCGGAACTTACGATGTACGAATTACCAATAGTAATGGTTGCTCTTCTCCTACTCAGCAGATTACCATCACTGAACCTAGTGCACTGACCGCAGCCATTACCGCAACACCTCCTACCGTGGCTGGAGTTGAAATCCCTTGTAATGGAGGCAATGAGCCCATCACCTTGTCCTTTAGTGGGGGTAACGGAGGTTACCGAGTTTCCGGAGGCCCTTACAGCAATCGTAGCGTCACCTCTCCTGCCAATATTCTGCTAGGAGCAGGAACTACTAACCTGACCCTATCCGATTACCGTGGTTGTTCTGTAAATTTATCCCAAACTTTGACAGAGCCAGCTACTGAACTGGCATTGACGGTTGATCCGTCCACGCCTAGTATTAGTTGCCAACCAACAGGAACTATATCATTTGCTGCCTCTGGCGGAATTCCTCCCTATACCTACTACCTGAATGGAGATGATTCGAATAGTAATAGCACCGGGGATTTTACTGGACTAGCAGGTGGAAATCATAGAGCTTTTGTGCGAGATGCCGCAGGATGTGTTAGAAACGAAGTATTCTCAGTAGACCAGACTACCTCCATTACCTTTGATACTGAAAACTTTGTCCCTGTAAGTTGTTGGGGTGAATCAGACGGTTCGCTCAACTTTTCGGCTTCGGGCGGAGCGGGCACGATTGTTTACTCCTTTAATGGTGGAGCATTCAACTCAACTACTAGTTATACCGGTTTGCCAGCTGGCACGTATGAAATTATTGCAAGAGATGACGAAGGTTGTGAATTGATCACCGACATTACCGTCTCACAACCTTCTAGAATATTTATGACCAGCATTGAACCCACCCAGGTCACTTGTAGTGGAGAGTTGGCCAGTGCTCGTTTTGACTTTGATGATTTCTCTGCCGGCTTCGGGTTCTTTGAGGGAGGTGAAATCTCACTAGACGGAGGAAGCACCTGGCAAGAGATTTCTCCAAACTTCCCAGATGAAGCGCCTTACTTCATATTAGAAGATTTCTTTACGCCCAGGGCAACTCCTTATAATATCAAGGTTCGAGATCCAAACGGATGTGAATCCGTCAATACGATTCTAGTGGAATTCCCAGATCCAGGGGTCATGTCGATATCTAGTACCTCCAGTACCGGGGAAACCTGCGTCGGTGCCAATGATGGATCAGTAACCGTGCAGGTGCAAGGAGGTAGACCTCCTTACACTATTGAATTGTACAATGGCGGTTCAGTGGTACAGACCGCTACCGGAGTAGGCCAGGAAAGCGGAACCGCTACGTATACCTTTACTGATTTGAGCCCTTCCGTAGGGGCTAACGGTAATGCAAATGTAGGCTATGGCATTGTGGTGTCAGATGATAGTCAAGCTGCTGGTGCTGCGGGGAATTGTCAGGTCACGTTTCCAAGTAGTTTTAGCGCGCCTAGTACAGTGGGTGGCTCTGATGCATTAATAACTGTGACACCTGGTAGTGATCCGGAGATCGTGAGTATCGTTAATAATGGTCCGCTCCTGAATTGCTTCAATAATGGGTTTGGTAATAATGGCGAATATACCGTTCAGACCGTCACCGGGGGGACGCCGCCATACGAATACTCTAGCGACGGTCTTAACTGGCAAAGTAGTAATATCCTAACAGGGCTATCAAACTTCGAAACACTATATGTTCGAGATGTGAATGGCTGTACCGACTCCGAAACGTTTAGCAATGATAATTTCGTTTCTTTCCCATCAGCTTCCGGAGTACAAATTCAGGCGGCAACCAGCGGATGTGAACAAGGTATCGTCCAAGTTAATATTTCAGGCGGCACGGGTGGGCCCTACGTGGTTGAATTGTTCGAGGAGGGAGATTTGTTCTGCGATGAAGTGGCACCTGACTTGGGGCAAGGATTCCGATCTGGAACCACCAGCGGTTCAAGTATAACCTTTGACGACATTGCTGCTGGCACCTACGAAATCAATATCTATGATCAGGCCACCGGCTGTTACGAATGCTTTAATCCTACCTTCACAATCTCAGAAATAACCGGCCCATCTTTGGCCGTTACAGGTACGACTAAAGAGACTTGTACGCCAGGTAATGATGGTTCCTTTACCTTAAGTGTAAGTGGTGGTACTCCACCGTATACTGTACAAAACAACAACGGAGCAGGCACCTTATTAAGCTCTGCTCCATATAATATTACTTATAATGATCTGACAGATTCCATTCCTAATACATTCTCCGTAACGGATGCCACGGGCTGTTTGTCCTACATCACCCAAATAGTGGAGAGAGTAAGTACCATCGAAGGAACCGCAACTCCTACGGATGTTACCGGTTGTTCTGGTGATCCTAGCGGATCAGTCCTATTATCCGCTACCGGAGGAACACCGCCATACAATGTCGTCTGGTTCTTTGACGAGCAACAAGGTAATATTGCCTCTGATGGAGGAACTTTGGAGCGAACTGGATTGGTTGCTGGAGAATATGAGGTGGGAATTAGCGATGCAAACGGCTGCTTTACCCTATTAACGGCTTTTGTTGATCAACCATCAGGTGTTGTGGCAGAAGATCCAGTAACGACCGATGCGACTTGTACGGGAGTAGATGATGGTACCGCCTCGGTTTCAGCGTCTGGAGGGACAGCCCCGCTTGAATACTCCTTAGATGGGGGTGGCTTTCAAGCTGGTTCTTCCTTCTCTGGAATCGCGCCTGGCGACCATACAATAACGATTAGAGATGCCGCCCTGTGTACTACTGATGTGGACTTTACGATTGGTGTGGGGGCAGACATTACGGCTATTTCAAATGTAGATGACACCAATTGTAATGGAGAATCCACCGGTAGTATCACCATTACACCTTCTGGCGGTGCAGTCCCATACAGTTATTCTTTGGACGGAGGTACTCCGCAGAGTTCAAGCGTATTTGCTGACCTGGCAGCCGGAACTTATGAAGTTACCGTTTTCGACGATAATGGCTGTTCAGTGGTAGTTAGCACCATTGTGGTGAATGAGCCAGATGTATTAACAGCCACGGTAGAAGTGGTTGCTGATGCCACCTGTCTAGAACCAACCGGAGAGCTAAATGCCTTACCCGTTGGCGGTACAGCGCCCTACTCTTACGTATGGGATGGCAATAATAGTTTAACGAGTCAAACGCTGACCAATGCGGCGGCTGGCCCACATACGGTAGTAATCACCGATGCCAATGGCTGTACGACCAGTGCATCTGCCAGCATCACGGCCTTTAATCCAATCTCTTTAGAGCTTGATTCATCCGTCGATGAAGCTTGTGGTCAAGCCAATGGATCTATCACTGTTACTGTGGTTGACGGTACTGCTCCTTTCTCCTTTACTTGGAGCAATGGTGCCCCCGATAGCCCCACCGCTACCGGTCTTGTTGCAGGTACCTATACAGTAGATGTGATAGATGCAAACGGCTGTGAAGATCAACTGGAAGTAACCATCGGCGAAATCGCCCCACCGAGTTTGGTGATTGATGCTACGGAAAATAGCTTATGTACAGACGGAAACGGTAGTATTACGGTAGAAGCCATCGGCGGTACCGCGCCTTTCCAATATAGTATCGATGGCGGTGCATTGCAAGCTTCTCCAATCTTTGATGATCTTGATGCGGGAACTTACACATTTGACGTAGTTGATGCACTAGGTTGCGAAGCTACAGTAGATGGTTCTATTAGTTTAGAACTACCACCCAATGTCTCATTGAATACGATCGATGCTGCTTGTGGACAAGATGATGGTGAAATTCAAGCGGTGGTGACTGGAGGAAATCCGAGTTATTCATACGCCTGGTCGGTTGGCGGCCAATCTGGAGCAGAAATTACCGATCTTGCTCCTGGTACGTACACCGTCACCGTTACAGATCAAAACGGTTGTGAAGTTATCGAAAGCGCTACCATCAATGAGATTGCCGCCCCAACCGTCAGCCTAGCAAGTAGCGCTGATGCCACCTGTGGTGATAGTAATGGTGAAGCGACCGTTAGTGCCGCTGGAGGCACGCCACCTTATGATTACAATTGGAGTGTTCCCAATCCGAATGTAGCTAGTGTTTCCAATCTTCCCGAAGGGACGCACTTCGTTACCGTAACTGATAATAGAGGATGTGAAACGGTACAAGAAATTGTCATCGATAACATTCCTGGACCATCTAGTCTAGGCTTCGATGTAACCAATAGTATATGCGAACAAGGTAATGGATCTATCACGGTAAGTGTCACAGGAGGAACTGCCCCATTTGACTACAATTGGAACAACGGCTTTATAGAAAGCCCTTCCTTAGCGGTAGAAAGCACGGAAAACTCACTCTGTGAGGATGGCAACGGCTCTATCACCGTGGTAGCCAGTGGAGGAACCCCTCCTTATAACTACAACTGGAGTGGAGGAATTGGATCTGCCGGCGCCACTGTTACTGACCTGAATGTGGGAACCTACTCCATCACCGTAACGGATGCTAATAATTGTACAGATATAGTCAATGCTACAATCAATTTAGAGCCCGCGCCTATCGGCTTTGTGGATAGTTTCGATGATTCTGATTGTGGAGCTGACAATGGATCTATCGAGATTGGTATTGTTGGCGGAACGGGGACCGCCCCCTTATCCTATAGTTGGAGTCACAACGGTAGTTTAGATGATAATGAGGCAACAGGATTGGCACCGGGCACTTACACCGTGACGATTACGGACGCCAATGGTTGCGAGGATATCGTAGAACAAACCATTAATGAACGACCTGGCCCAAGCCTAAGCCTTGGCAGCACTACAGCTGATATATGTGGCCAATCCATTGGAGCTGCTACCGTGGTTCCAAGTGGAGGGGTGAGCCCTTACAGTTATGAATGGTCAGGTAATCCGGGAGTAAATAGTCCGACCTTGTCTGGTGTGTTAAGTGGCACCTATACGGTAACGATCACCGATTTCTACGGTTGTTTCTCAAGTTTAGAAGTAACGATCGACGAGATTCCAGGACCAACGGTCGTTTTAGATGGCATTGATGATCTCCCTTGTGTACAGGGAGAGGTAAGAATTCGAATTTCAGTGGATGAAGGTACTTTCCCGTTTGAATATGATTGGGATCATGACTCTTCCTTAGATGGACCTATTGCTTCTGATTTAACATCAGGCACCTATACAGTCACGGTCACCGATGCCAATAATTGTACGGATGTACTCGAAGTGGTGGTAGAGGATGTTGGTCCCCCCTCACTAGAGCGAGGCACGGTAGTTGATAGTGACTGTGGAGCAAATAATGGTTCCATCACCGTTATACCAAGCGGGGGTACGCCTCCGTACCAGTTTAACTGGGGACAACTGGCCACTACAGATGTACCGACCTTGACTGGAGTTCCTCCAGGCACCTATTCCATTCAAGTAGTTGATGCCAACGGATGTACCGCGAATGTCGGTGCTACTGTAGACGAAGTCGGAGGAGCAGAGATTGAAATCGTTGAGGTGAATAGTTCCGGCTGTGAAAATGACAATGGAAGTATTACGGTACAAGGAGTAGGCGGTGTTGAGCCCTATAGCTGGGCATGGGATCACGATTCCGACTTGGACGGTCCTGTTGCTACTGGACTACCAGGCGGTGACTATAGTGTCACATTAACAGATAATTTCGGCTGTGAACGCTCAACCACCATCACGGGTGAAGAAACACCACCTTTTGTAGCAACGATCGCTAATGTTGAGCCCTCACTTTGTGAAGATGGAAATGGTTCTTTGTCCATTAGCGCATCGGGAGGACAAACACCGTACTCCATTGACTGGAATATCTTACCAAATGGCGCTGGATTCAACGTAAGCAATTTGGCCTCCGGCAACTACGAAGCAACTGTAACAGATGCTAATGGCTGTGAAGTTATCCTAAGTCAAGCCGTGCAATTGATCGAAGGACCTACTGTCGAGATATCTCAACAAGGTGAACCGGGCTGCTTTGGCCCAGACGGTTTCATTGACCTGTTGATTAGCGGAGGTACAACACCTTACGATATTAGTTGGAGCCATGATGCTGGTTTGACCGGAGATTTCGCTGGAAACTTAGCGGCAGATGATTACAGTGTTACTGTAACGGATGCAAACGGATGTGAAACTATCCTTTCTACCACCCTTACTGCTCCTACCGATATAGCAATTGAGATAACCGAACAATCCCCTGAAAATTGTGACCTAGCCGATGGCAGCGTTACTATTTCCGTAGTTGGGCAAACTGGAGACTTTACTTACAGTTGGTCGCATGATTCTGATCTTGATGGCCCGACAGCTACTGGATTGGAAGCAGATACCTATACCGTAACAGTAAGCGCTGATGGGTTCTGCGATGAGGTACAGACCATTGAAATTGCAGCTGTTGCTGGGCCTAGTTTAAGCGATCCTAATATTACCGATAGTGATTGTAATGCCTCGACAGGGGTCGTTAGCTTCACTGTTTCGGGTGGAACAGAACCTTATACTTATGACTGGGATCATGACAGCAACTTGGATAGCCCAACTGCTAGTGATTTAGCCGCAGGCAGCTATACTTTGATTGTGACCGATGCCAATGGATGTAGCGTTGAGGGTGTAGCTACGGTGTCTAACTTGGAAGCACCTAACCCTTCCATCGAGACAGCAGTCAATCCGAGTTGTTTAGATAATGATGGATCCATCAGCGTACAAGTTACGGGAGGAACCCAGCCATACACCTATGATTGGAGTCACGATGATAATGCTGACGGTCCAGATCTAACTGGCCTAGGAGCCGGGGTATATTCGCTTACCGTAACTGACGTCAACGGATGTCAAGGCATCGTTTCTCAAACATTAGAAGACGATAACCCACTCCTACTAGAATTAGTAAGCAGAAGCAATTCCATCTGTGAAGATGGAAACGGCAGTATTTCAGTAGCGGCTAGTGGTGGAGGTGGAGGTTATCAACTCACCTGGGAACACGATAATAATCTAACTTCTTCCAATATTGATGGCCTTGCTGCCGGCAGCTACACGGCTACGGTAACCGACGCTAATGGGTGTACTGCAAGCTTGACCGTCAGCATTGAGTTGATTGCGGGACCCGAAGTCAGTGTCTTTACTCAGACCGAAGCCGTTTGTATCGATAACGGAAGCATTACCTTGGCGGTAACTGGCGGGGTAGAACCATACAATTACACTTGGAGTCATAACGATCAACTGAATAGTAATACTGCCACCGGCCTTGCTGTAGGATCTTACACGGCTACGGTGCTTGACGCTAATAATTGTTCTAGTAGTATCACAGTAGAAGTCGGCGGAGTCGGCGGGCCTGCCTGGAAATGAAGCAACCAATCTGCCGGCGGGCGACTACACCGTCACCGTAACGAACGCTAGAGGTTGTAGCAGTATCATTACGCAACAACTCACTTTTGCGGCAGGGGTATCTGCCTCTATCGCTAGCCAGTCGGACAGCGAATGTGTTGAAGGCAATGGTACAATAAGCATCACCACTGACGGTGGTGAAGCTCCTTATACCGTGGCTTGGTCACATGACGATAATGCTACTGGCTTAAGCCTTGAAAATTTAGCTTCTGGTGACTATAGTGCTACAGTGACCGATGCCAATGGATGTGAAGACATCGTCTCCACCACTATTGGTTTGGTAGAAGGTCCAACTATTGTTTGGACAACCGAAGCAGGTGCCTCTTGTGATGATAATAATGGTGCGCTATCTGCTTCCGTAAGCGGAGGAGTACCGCCATACACCTATGCTTGGAGCCATGATGATGATCTCGACGGACCGATAGCACTTGGGTTAGCTCCAGGCGACTACACTTTGAGTGTGACAGACCAGAATGGTTGTACCACCACTCTATCTAGTACCATACAAATTGGAGAATTGGGTCTGAACATCACAAGTTCTACCGACCCAAGTTGTAGTGCCTCTACAGATGGGACAATTACTGCGATGGGAACAGGTGGTGTAACCCCATACACTTACGTTTGGAGTAATGGTGCCACCGGGGAAACCATCTCCGGACTTGGTGCAGGAACTTACACCGTAACGATGACAGATGCCAGCGGATGCGAATCCTCCGTTGAAGCGACGCTGACAGCTGCTGATGATCTCCAACTCTCTTTCAATGTCCTTCAAAGTGTGTGTGAAGGTGGAAGTAATGGAGAAGTGGAAGTGAGTGCAGTTGGAGGTACAGGGAACTACACTTATAACTGGGATGCTCCGGGTAACCCAACGTCCGCAGCGATTAGCGGCTTAGCGCCTGGCGAATACGGCGTGACTGTAACTGATGATAGTGGTTGTGGAACTGCCGAAACCATCACCATCGAAGAAGTCCCAGGCATTACCCTATCGCTTAGTTCAAGCCCATCTTGTCTGGATGCCTTGAATGGAAC
>ENA-UENV01000403-UENV01000403.1-marine-metagenome-genome-assembly--contig:-NODE-403-length-11711-cov-2.722726_pt1 | contig 11711 bp, 8 predicted proteins | sample MGYA00237878_ERZ529328 | MGnify/ENA primary metagenome ERZ529328 (study PRJEB26372, sample SAMN05368348) | marine metagenome | biome: cultured habitat; feature: ocean water; material: water; isolation... | reverse complement strand
TCTGGGGCGATTGGACGGAATATGGACTAAGTGATGATCCTATTTCCGAAGGGAACATCATGTATAAAGGACATCTCAATCTAATGTATGGACTGTATCAATTGATCAGTGGAGATGAGCGTTATAGCACCGAATTCTCCTGGTTAACGGAAAAGATCGTTACGGAGATGCGCAAACATCATGCGGAGGGCAAGCATGAGGGCGCAGATTGTGAGCCCGGCAGATACTTTGCGCAGTGCAACTCCATTAGCCTACTTAGTTTGAAGATTTATGACCAGTTGTATGGCACAACCTACGGCGATGTGGAAGCGCGATGGACCATCGACTTCATCAAAGAGAAAATGACGGATGAAGAATTTGGCTTTTATCTGAAGATGTACCAGTCCGATCTTCGCTTTTGCAATCCCATGCTTTCCGGCTATACCAATGCCTGGACCATGGCCTTCTTACGCGCCTTTGAACCCACCTACAATGAATCCTTGTATCCGGTTTGGAAGGAGCATTTCACCAAAAGTATTGGTCCTTATGCTTTCGTGAAGGAAGATCCAGAGGCAGGACCTTCACCATTGGCCACCATGACGGGCATGATGGCTGCTAAGGAGTTTGGTGACGTAAAGCTTTGGCGAAAGTTGAGAAATTCAATTGACCGTAATATCTACCAAAAGGGAGATAGTTTCCAATACTTATATAAGGAGGTGAATAACCCGATTTATAATGGCCCGCTATTGTGGACTAAAGTTCATGTCGGTTGGCAGAACATTCTGGCCCATGATTGGGTTGGCAATCATAGATACGAAAAACCAGCCATTCAGGACCTGGCCTGGACCGACATTCTTCCGCAGGAATTACACTTAATTGACGATTTACTACATTAATTCCGCGACTGCTTTTCGCAGACTTTCTTAATTTCGCGGCTCAATAAGAGGGAAGCTAATCAATGGCCGGGAGGATCTTCGATTTCAACCGGCAAATAAAACCAATAGCCCATGCTATCAAATATTACCATATCAAGAGATCTATATAGTTCCGACGAGCATCAAATGGTGCGACAAGCCTTAGAGGACTTCATTAAGAAAGAAGCACTACCCCATTACGAAAAATGGGAGAAGGAAGGCTGTATGCCCAAGTCCTTCTGGCAAAAGTTTGGAGAGCAAGGCTTCCTGTGCATGGATATACCTGAGGAATACGGTGGAAGTGGGTTTGACTTTTCATTCAGTTCTATGGTATTGGAGGAGGTAAGAAGATTGGGGATTGACTTTGGGGTAGCTGTACATTCTGATATTGTGGCTCCTTACATTCTAAACTACGGAACCGAAGAGCAAAAGCAACGTTTCCTACCTAAAATGGTTTCTGGTGAATGGATCGGCTGTATTGGCATGTCAGAGCCCAGTGCTGGATCTGATTTGAAATCCTTGAAGACCGTAGCTACTGACATGGGGGATCATTACTTGATCAATGGCTCCAAGACTTTCATTACCAATGGTTATGTTGCGGACTTTGTCCTGTGTGCTTGCCGTACCAATAAAGGGACTGATTCAGAGGGTATTAGCTTGATCATGATCGAAAAGGATAGAGAAGGCTTCACCACTGGGCAACCCTTTGAAAAAATCGGCATTAAGTGCCAAGATACCTGCGAGCTATTCTTCGAAGATGTGAAAGTGCCCAAAGAAAATCTCTTAGGTGATGAAGGCATGGGCTTCCGATTGATGATGAATGAGCTGCCTAGAGAACGATTAGGTATCGCGGTAGAGGCACTAGGAACAGCTATCGGCGTAGTTGAAAAAACGCTGCAATATGTGACCGAAAGAAGAGCTTTCAAGAAAGCCATTGCAGATTTTCAAAATACACAATTCAAATTGGCCGATTGCGCCGCAGAAGTGCAAGTTTATCAGAGCTTCTTAGATCGTTGTGTGGAGCTGCAAATGGAACATAAGCTCACCACGGAACAAGCTTCCATTGCCAAGTTCAAAGCGACGGATATGTTGGATAAGGTAGTAGATGAATGCCTTCAACTGCACGGAGGCTACGGTTATATCTGGGAATACGATGTAGCGCGCGCTTACGCCGCGGCCCGAGTGACCCGCATCTATGGCGGTACCAATGAAATCATGAAATTGATCATTTCCCGTGGCTTGTTCAAGGAGCATTATTTAGCGGAGAAGCGGAAAGCCGCAGCTAATGGTGCTGCTCTACAGAACTAGCTGGAGTATAAGTCCTTCTACAATAAATTAAAAAAATCTTCACCTAATGGGAACCTATTAGGGCTATCCTAGGTTTGCAACACACAAGCTAGCTTAATCACCCACTAGATTTATACATGCTGGATAAGCAGACTTTCACTTCTGTATTTGACAAGAATGCTCAGGCCTATCACAAGTATAGGCCCAAATGTCCTGTTCACATTCTAGATCGGCTACGTCTAGTAGCTGATTTGACATCAGAATCATCAATTTTGGAAATCGGCTGTGGCACCGGCCAGCTTACGCTAGATTTGGCCAAATGGCAGCATCCTATCGTGGCGATCGAAAAAGGAGCGCAACTAGCAGCACTGGCGAAAGTCAACGCCAGGCCGTATCCAAAGGTGCAAGTAATTACGGCCGATTTTGAAGAATGGGTGGATGAGGATCAGAAGTTTGATTTGGCTGTAGCCTGCCAGTCCTTTCACTGGATTCAGGCAGACCTTGGGATTCAAAAGGTCCATCATCATCTTAGTTCAAAAGGTAAATTTGTTTTGATTTGGCACCTGGACACCTCTCAAAACACGCCCTTCTGGCAACAAACTAGCCCCATTTATCAGTCCTTTTTTCCACGTAAATCGAGTCATCAGCCATTAACTTCTCAGGCAGACAAATTCCAGCGATTACTAGCTGATAGTAAGTTATTTGGAGAGGTCCAACGATATGAATACCCCTGGGAAATAACCTACAATAGAGCGGAGTATATCGGGCTACTCAGCACCTTTTCGTTGCAAGGGAGTTTACCTCCTTTGGTTAAGCAGGAATTCTTTCAACAGATCAGTTCTTTGATAGAAAAATCCGGTGGAAGTGTAACCAGATACCAAAACAGCGTTATGTTAGTGGTTGAAAAGGCCGTAGCATAATTCCATCCCTATAAATCCTTCACACACAGAACTTATTCTCATACCACCAAACCTAATTGTTTTAAGCGATTACGATGCTACAACCTTATTTATTCACGAGTGACAGATTGGGCTTTAGAAATTGGCAAAGTACGGACCTAGATATCCTTGCGGATATCAACGCTGACGAGGAAGTAATGCAATACTTTCCCGCTACGCAAAATAGAGAACGTACACAGCAGTTTATCGATCGAATGCAAAAGCAGTTTGCCGAAAGAGGTTATTGCTACTTTGCTGTAGAAAAACTGACTACCAATGAAGTGATCGGGTTCATAGGCCTAGCCTACCAAAGCTTCGAAGCTCCCTTCACCCCATGTGTCGATATCGGTTGGCGACTGGCCAGGCAACACTGGAACCAGGGCTATGCTACAGAAGGCGCTAAACGCTGTTTACAGCATGCCTTTCTGGAACTAGGCTTGGAGTACATCTGTGCTACTGCAGCTGCCATCAATGTACCATCGATTCATGTGATGAAGAAAATCGGTCTACAGTTTGACTACGAGTTTGAGCATCCTAAGCTGTTAAACTTTGATCGGATTAGGAACTGCGTCTTGTATAGTATTGATGCAGCAACCTATCAGAAACAGTTAACAAATCATTAATCTTCATTGACGATTTTTGTTCCAAAATCTAGAGCAGATCTGCTTCAGGAATAGTATTGATAATCCTGGAAACTCCTTGCTCGTTCGATTTGTTGTTCGAAAATTGTAAGTGAATCACTAAAACACGTCTGATGAACTGGTGGAAGAAATTATTAGAAAGGAAGGATTATTTGCTGGATCAAGTTGCTGATTTCTCCTTTGCTGAAGGAGATCAGGACCAGTACTACGACCTGAAAAAAGTGGGTTTGGAAAAGCAACTTGGCCCTATGCATGACAAGTTCGATCATGCCATTATTCCCTTTGTACTCGGAGGAGCAGTAGATGTTTACTGCTTTCCCAAAGCAAAAGGAGGAACAGCATTTGCGACGATGGAATTGATCCATCCGGATGGCAGCGGCCCAATTCCCAATGAAATGGGCACCTACGAACTGGTCGCCTTTACAAACCACAAACCAAAAGCGAATCAAGTTGAAGATTCCGCTTTCTTGGAGATGGAACGTAAGCTGGGAGGTTTACTGACCATTATTTCGCAACACGCATTCCTCTCTTCCCTGGAGCCGGGCGAAACTGCCGAAATCCCTAATGAGGATGGCAATTCCCATTACTTAATCTTCGACAAGTATCAACCGAAAAGGCGTCCCTTCAGAATCGGCAATCAAGAGCATGGCTTACTGCTGATCATGGAGGTCCATAAAAGCGAGCTCATATTTGCTCGAAAGTATGGCACCCATAAGCTGATTGAAAAACTTCAACAAGCAAAGGTCTACCCTTCTAGCGATGTAGATCGGAAACCGGTAGTCTAAGAATACTAGTCCGTATTTAGTTGTTCACCTCTACGATCCAGCACTAATTCTCGCCAGGCCTTTTCGACATCAATCTTGGGGGCCTGGCGCCAGTAGATATATCCAGGATCTCGCGCATTCGGGTTGGCAATGCTATCTACTAATTCCATTTGACCAAACCAGGATGATTCCAGGCTAAAGACATCATCCACCATGATCTGTTTGTCAAATTGTGTGTTAGGATCGGCCCAAAAAGCATACGAACTATTAAGACTTTGGGCAATCGGAAGATCGTATTTCTTACGGAAATAATTAATAGCACCGGCGTGACCGTAGGAGCCGCCATAGATCATGCAGGATTCGCGCTGATCCGCAGGCAGTTCATGGTATACCTTTGCTACTTTCTCTACCATTTCCTCCCAACCATGCATATCGGCGATATCCTGTGGAATGGGATAGTATTCTCCATCCTCCCAACGCTGTTTGTAGTACACACCAAGGTCTCGGTTTAGAAAAGAAGTATAAGACTTAAGGGTACTCAAAGGTAGCATCGGGAGGGAAAAAGGTAGTATGGGGAGCGATACCAGAAATAGTCCTACCATTAAACTCCATCGCCATCTCGGCTGCACAATCCATTTTTCTAGAAACAGTCCTCCAAAAGGAAACAAGATCAAAAATGCACCGGCCGTATAGTATGCCTTACCGCTCAAGGTGCCGATAAGCAGTATGGTGCCCAGTAATGCCCAAGCTAGATACTTGTATTCACTATAGTACTTTCCCCTCAGAAGTCCGATCACTCCACAAATCCAAACCACAGAAAAGCCGAAATGAAAGCGGAACTGACTTTGTAGAAAGTGTGGCCAACTCACGTGCAGTAGCTGTGTTTCACGTAATTCACGCATATGGGCGAGTACAGGTAAGCCGTGCTTCCATTGCCACCAGAGGTTGGGTAAGACAATCAAAAGAGCAATCAGTACCGCTAAGGGAAAATGCGGAGTCCACATGACCTTTCGATGAGGACTAGCTAGCAATACCAACAGAAGAACTAGCAAATAAAAGGCTACAGAATACTTTGTCAAAAACGCAAACCCCATCAGTAGTCCCAAGATATACCAAGACTTAGTTTTAGGATCTCGGATAATCTGTATGGTTTGATAGGCAATTAGGAACCAAAACAATTGATTGAAAGACACGGGCTGGAACAAGGTATTACTTCCCAATAATGCCGGCGAGAAGGCCAAAGAAATGCCTGTAATCCAAAGGGCAGCTCGCCCCCCTCCTAGCTGCAAAACCAGTCTACAGGCCAAGACAATAACAAGCATGCCTGCCAGCGCAGGAAACAAACGAATCATGAACTGACTCCCCCCTAAAGCATTAGCAATAGCACCAATGAAAGGCGTGAGCGGTGGAACTTCAAAGAACCCCCAAGCCAGGTGTTTGCCTTCATCAAAATAGAGATATTCATCCCGGTGAAGGCCATAGCGGGTATTGGTGAGAAAATGAATACCTAGCTTCATAATGGCTAGGAATAAAATGACCTGCTGGTCTTTCCAGCGTTTGAAGAAGGTGATTTCCATAATGAAAATTAAAAATTCTTTTTGCTCCTCGCTTGCCTGGCTCCTGAATTTTAGATGAAATTGGGATCAAGCAGGATCAACGGCCATTCACTCAATAAAGACCGCCATTGAATCATTGCTTATTCACTTGCTCTTTGACAATACCTACATTTGGAAAAACAATATCACCCAATGGAAAAAAGAAAATTGATGGCGATCGTCGCCCATCCAGATGATGAGTCTTTAGGTTTAGGGGGGACCCTAGCCAAGTATGCTGCTGAAGGAGCAGAGGTTAGCGTGTTGATGGCTACAAAAGGAGAACGAGGTAGATTCGGTACCGCCGCACAATCTCCTGGCTTGGATATTGTAGGTAAAACGCGTGCCGAAGAATTGCTCAAGGCCTGCAAAGTCCTCGGGGTAAAACACGTCCGTTTCTTAGGATATATCGATGGGGATCTAGACCAAGCTCCGGCGGAGCAGATCATCGAGGAAATTGCCCTGCACATACGCGATCTTAAGCCACAGGTAGTCTTATCTTTTGGCCCGGAAGGTGCCTACGGCCATCCCGACCACATTGCGATCTCTCAATTTACTACAGCAGCCATTCTGAAAGCCGCCCTGGCGGACTTTGATTCACTGAACTCAAGGCCGCATACGGTATTGAAATTATACAATGTACTATGGTCAAAGCCAATCTGGGAGGTCTATCAAGCCGCCTTTAAGGAAATGAGTATGACGGTTGACGGAGAGAAACGGCTTGCCTTCCCCTACCCCGAATGGATGACCACCACTCAACTCAATGCCGAGTCCTATTGGGAGACAGCCTGGGCTGCGATCCAGTGTCATCAGACGCAGATCGCCATCTACCAAAACCTCGATCGGCTTACACCGTCACAACATAGAGTCCTTTGGGGACGACAGGAGTTCTATCGGGTATTTAGTTTGGTCAATGGCGGCCGTATAAAGGAGAGGGACCTTTTTGCGGGTATTAAAGAGGGCGTTCTAAGGCCGACAATATAGGATAAATCCACACCAGCGCTTGGCCGCTGATTATGCAGTGATAGCAGCCAAAAAAGAATACCTTTAGGCTAAAACCCGACTATGACCGGCTTTTACTATGAAAACGAGACCTTCAAGGATTTACAGTTGGCAGAAGAGGATTTGAGCAAAAGGGAGTTCGTTGAATGTACCTTTCAACAGTGTGATTTTACGGAAACAGATCTATCTGGTAGCGACTTTATCGATTGTTCCTTTGAAGGCTGCAATCTGAGCCTGATCAAGCTTGAAGAAACAGGCTTGAAAAATATCACTTTTAAAAGCTGTAAACTGCTCGGTGTAGACTTCCAGCCTTGTAGCGACTTCCTCCTGAAATTAAAATTCGAAGAATGCCAATTGGATTTCGCTAATTTCCACAAAAAGAAACTTTCCAATACTTCGTTTCTAGATTGTCGATTAGAAAGTGTCGAATTCCAAGAAACAGATCTATCAGGGGCCAATTTTGAGCTTTCTCAATTGACTAACGCCAACTTTCACCGAACCAATTTAGAAGGGGCCGACTTCCGTACCGCCCTCTCCTACCGGATCGATCCCAACCAAAATCGCATCAAGGGCGCTAAATTTTCATTGAATGGAATTCATGGTCTTCTAGAGCAATTCCAGATTGAGATCAGTTAGTTTCCCCAGAGGCTAACCGAAGTGATCTTTCCCTCTCAATCCTGCTAATCATCAAGAACGCATAATTTTTCCGGAGAAGGTTTTTATATTGGATGGAACTTGAACTTCATTACCTAACCTATAATCCGAGCTAAAAACTGACTTAAACATGTATAGATTTTTCCTATCGCTGTTCTGCAGTTGCCTTTTCCTATTCTTGCAGGCACAACCGATCGAATCCAGCACCTTCGACCATCTCCCTTTCCGCTTTATTGGTCCCGAAGGTAATCGGGCTATTGCCATTGCCGGAGTACCCGGAGACCCTATGATCAATTACATCGGCGCCGCCTCCGGTGGACTGTGGAAAACAAGTGATGGAGGCTTGAATTGGCGGCCAATTTTTGATAAGCAAAGCGTTTCTTCCGTCGGTTCTGTGGCCCTAGCCCCCTCCAATCCCAATCAAGTTTGGGTAGGTACTGGGGAAACCTTCGTAATCCGGCCAGCACACGCCATGGGAGATGGCATTTATAAATCTACTGATGCGGGGAAGAACTGGAAGAAAATGGGCTTAGAGAAATCCGGTCGTATCGGACGGGTCATTGTACATCCTCATAATCAAGATATCATCTATGCCGCTGCCCTAGGACACACCTATGGCCCACAAAAAGATCGAGGTGTGTATCGATCGAAGGATGGGGGCCAAACCTGGGAACAAGTCCTATTCGTCGATGAAGGAACCGGTGCAGCCGATCTCGCTATAGATCCCAAGAATCCGGATATTCTATATGCTGCTATGTGGTCTATTCATATCAACACTTGGGGTTTGAACAGTGGCGGTCCAGGAGGGGGGATCTATAAATTGACTGATGGCGGAGATACTTGGCAGGCCATGACAGAGAATGGTTTACCAGGGGGAGAAGAGCGGCCAGTCGGGAAAACAGCGGTCGCCCTTTGTCATAGCAACCCCAATATCGTATATGCCCTCTTCGAGATCGACAGCCCAGCCTTATACCGATCCGATGACGGTGGGAAAACCTGGGAACTACGCACGCAGAATCACACCATCAATGAAAGAGCACCTTATTACACCCGGATTACCGTGGCACCTGATAATCCCGATGAGATTTACTTCCTCAGCGTCCGCTTTAGTAAGTCAGAAGATGGAGGTAAAACCCTGATGAAAAGACCACCAAGAGGCGGCGGCGACAATCACGATATGTGGATTGATCCTAGCATGCCGGATCGTATGATGGTTGCTCATGATGGTTGTGCCAGCATAAGTTTGAACAGAGGAAAATCCTTCCAGCGGGTCGTACTGCCGATCGCTCAAATGTATCACGTATCGGTGGATCAGCAGATTCCCTACAATGTCTATGGGAATCGGCAGGATGGTTGGTCTTACAGAGGTCCTAGTAATAGCTTACAGGGCTATATTCCAGTTGGGCTGTGGCAAGGTGTTGGGGGGTGTGAAAGCGGCTTTGCCAAAGCAGATCCGAATGATAATAACATAGTCTGGTCAGGATGCTACGATGGAGGCTTAGAAGTTTATGATGAGAGAACCGGTTATGCCCGTGAGGTGCGCGTTTGGCCAGAGGCTGGCTATGGCTGGGCACCAGCTGACATGAAATATCGCTGGCATTGGAACTTCCCCTTGAGTTTCTCTCCGAGTACCAAGCATAGAGTCTACGTGGGTAGTCAATTTGTTCATCAATCGGACGATGGCGGCCAGAGTTGGCAAATCATCAGCCCTGACTTAACCTTGAACCGCAAGGATCACCAGCAGAGTTCTGGTGGAGTGGCTGTAGACAACTTGATGACCTTTGATGGAGCTACGCTATTTGCCATTGAAGAATCTAAATTAGAAGCAGGGCTCATTTGGGTGGGTAGTAATGATGGACAGGTACAATTAACCCGGGATGGAGGGAAGAATTGGACCAATCTGACGAGTAAGATCCCTAATCTTCCACCTTGGGGTACTATCGCCAATATCGAACCGTCTCGCTACAATGCAGGAACCGCTTACATTACCGTCGATTTACATCAAATGGGAGATTTCGATCCCTATGTATATAAAACCAGCGACTACGGTCAAACCTGGACAAAAATTAGCGATGGCATTCCCAAATCTGTGCACAGTTTTGCACATGTCGTGAAGGAAGATCCAAAGCAGGAAGGCATGCTATATGTGGGGCTGGACAATGGCATTTTCCTTTCTTTCGATGATGGGAAAAATTGGACGCAGTTGCGCTCTAATCTTCCCCCCGCTCCTATTTATTGGCTAGAAGTCCAGGAACACTTTGATGACCTGGTAGTTGCCACCTACGGACGAGGCTACTACATTCTCGACAATGTTGGAGCCATCCGAAACTATGCTTTCCAAGCAAAAGGGGAAGACATCGCTCTAATGGACCAGCGGCCCGCCTATCGCTTTAACAACAAAGAGAGCATCAAGACGGATGGCCCCAGCTTAAATAGCGGACGAAATCCAGTCTATGGTGCTGATATCAATTACTACCTGGAAGATACCTTGAAACAAGCCCCCGTAATTGAAGTACTGGATGCGGATAAACGGATAATTCGCGTAATCAAGACAAAAAACCAAACCGGCATTACTAGAGTACACTGGGACCTTCGTTACGAACCCACCGATAAGCCTAAATTGCTCAACCCGCCTCCTGGCCGTCCTTGGGTAGAACTCAATGGGGAAGGTTGGCGGCCCTTGGTGACCTGGGACCTTGACCTCTGGATGGGACAATTGGGTCCAAGAGTGGTACCCGGTGAATATACGGTACGCCTTCGTGCAAAAGATAAAGTGATCGAAAAGACAGTTGAAGTGCTCAAAGATCCACATACAGATGGTACCAAGGAGGATATCAAGGCCCAGGTGGATCTCCTACTGGAATTGCGAGATGCCATGAATACAGCAGTTAGTATGATCAATGAAGTCGAAATGATTCGAGCGCAATTGACAGAAATGATTCCAGCATTGGATAAGCCCAAATCAAAGTCAGAAGCCATGCGCCTTAAGAAAGTTGCCGACGAAGTAGCTGGCGCGCTCTATGACATCCATCTCACGGGAGCAAGGGAAGATGCCTTCCGTTCCCCCATGAAATTGTATGGAAGATTAAGTGCATTGGCTAGTGATTTGAATGGAAGTGGAATTGATTTTAAACCCACTGACCAACAGGCAGAAGTGGCAGATGTCCTGGATGGAAGGCTATCGAAGGTAAAGGAGATATTTCAGAATTTAGTGGATAAGGATATTGCTCAATTCAATTCTAAATTGAGTAAATCTGCTAAAAAAATCAAACTAGCCAGAAAACCCTAGAACATGTTGCGAATAAACTGGGCGCTATGTTTTCTGATCAGCTGTGCTTTCTGGTCTTGCCAGGAGAAGGCTGCAGCCAGCGTAGAACCCAGTTTATCACAGGATAGTATTCCTTCTCCCATCCAAGCATTGGAGGAGGAGCTCGCCTTGGTTGGCGTTGAGCGAGTACCTGACAGTTTGCTTTCTTATCCCCAAATAAAGCAATGGGTTGCACGAGTCAGAGCGCAGCTAATTGCCAGTGATCTAAAGGCCAACAGAGACAGCGTCTTCACAGACCTCCTCATCAATCGGATAATTCCTTATTGGTATGGCACCTCTTGGTCTTTCGAAGGGCATAGCGCCCAACCCCAACAAGGGGAGATTGCTTGCGGCTATTTCGTATCCACTACCCTTCAGCATCTGGGCTTACAGCTCAACCGCTATCGCCTGGCTCAACAATTGCCGATTCATGAAGCGAAGTCTTTGGCCATTGATACTAGTCTAGTTCTAACTTTGGCGTTAAAGAGCACAAAAGAGAACATCGAAAAGCTGTATTTGCTAACAGAGAAGGGTATCTATTTCATTGGTTTTGATGCCAGCCACGTTGGCTTTTTACTGAATAAAGCAGGGAAGATATATCTCATTCACTCCAACTACCTGGATGCTCGAGGG
>ENA-UENV01000389-UENV01000389.1-marine-metagenome-genome-assembly--contig:-NODE-389-length-11948-cov-2.556525_pt1 | contig 11948 bp, 8 predicted proteins | sample MGYA00237878_ERZ529328 | MGnify/ENA primary metagenome ERZ529328 (study PRJEB26372, sample SAMN05368348) | marine metagenome | biome: cultured habitat; feature: ocean water; material: water; isolation... | reverse complement strand
TTGCACTTATCTTCGCGGTTGATCGACCGCTTGATATGTGTCGTACGGTAGCTAATGTAACTGGTGATGCCACCGTTTCCATGTTAGTAGCAAAGAGTGTGGATAAATTAGGTGAACCCCATGTCAAAAACTGGGATGACAACTATCAACCTACTACTTAGAGTCGGACAGTTAGCGATCTTCCGATTTTGCAAAACTTCAAGAATCTTAGGTTACATAATAACGAAACCTTTAATATTATCAATCGTATACACGACACGGAAGCAAAGTTTTCCCTTCTGTGTTGAATCTAATTCTAACTGTAAATCCTTAACCTAGCCTTGTAAAATGAGTGAAACAGGTACTTTAGGAATAGGTTCCAGAGTAAGACACCCGGCCTACGGGGATGGAGTTGTTATTCGTTTGCATAAAGCCGCCTATGAAGTTTGCTTTATGTTGTACGGGATCAAACACGTAGGTTTGGAATACAAACAATGGGATATCATAGACGCTGTAGCCGCAGAAGAGCAGGTTTCATTTTCAGCAGCCGAAAAGTCTCTAATGAAAATTCTCAGACACTTTTCTGATATCACCGAAGAAGTCCCTTTAGGGGATCGCTGGGAAGATGGAACAATGATTCTGAAACCCGCGGATGAAAATTTGAAATCTAAGGAGATTCCAATTGTAACTTTTTTCCATAAAATCGTTATGGTTAGAGACCGACTTCGTGTTATGGAGCAACGGATCAATAGCAGCAAACTTAGCGATGAGGAAAAAGTTAATTTACAACAATATATTACAAGGATCTATGGCAGCTTAACCACCTTCAATGTCCTTTTTAAGTACAAAGAGGATCAATTTTCAGGTGATAAAAAATAGCGCGCCCCTCCCTCATAGATGTTAGCGCCATTTCGGCATTAACTATCTCCATGTGAACACGTGCCATAAGTCGACTTCGAGCGCAATTCTTTCGAGAATTGGCCTTGAACATTTTTTCGGTTTTGTCAATAACATTCTCCCGGAATATTCGGTTATATTATAGTATAACCGCAGCAAAATCAAGATTCCGACTAGATATTGACATTTAGCCCGATAAATAAACTTAAGCTTGCATGACTGACAATTACAAGAAAATCTTGTTTCTTTCTTTACTTCCTTTGCTACTACTCCAATCTTGTTTCGTAGCTGATAAACCGTTCAATGGCTTACCTCCTGGTCCATGGCGAGGCACCTTGACCTTAGTTCCAGACCCGGTAAGTCCAAATCCTAAAGGCCAACCGCTGCCCGAAAAAGTCAATTTGACATTCGACGAAGTCAGCTCAGGTGAATTGCCTTTCAATTTTGAAGTCAAATACAAAAACGAGGAGGAGTTTTACCTAGAAATACAGAATGGTGACGAAACCATAGAAATAACGGATATTAAATATGGCATAGATAGGAGTACTGCCAAAGATACCATTTGGATCAATTTCCCCATTTTCGACTCCTATATTAAGGGGATCTATGAGGGTAATTTGATTCAGGGCTATTGGGTAGTCAACAACAAAGACAACTACCAGATCCCTTTTAAGGCAAGGTTTGGGCAAGACCACCGCTTTACCACCTTAAGGAAAGAGCCATTAATGAACATTAGTGGAAAATGGCAAACTACCTTCACCGACGATTCCGGTATACCGGAGGCCGCCGTGGGCGAATTTGTGCAGGAAGGCAACCAGGTCAATGGGACTTTCCTAACAGAAACCGGAGATTACCGGTATTTGGCCGGCACTATTCAAGCCAATAAACTTTACTTGTCTACTTTCGATGGTGCTCATGCTTTTCTATTCGAGGCTAAGATCAAGGAAGATTCAACGATGATCGGAAGTTTCCTTTCCGGCAATCATTATAAAGCCATTTGGGAAGCCAAGTTTGCGCCCGATGCTACGCTCAGAGATCCCAATGAGCTCACATTTCTAAACGAAGGTTATGACCGGCTCAATTTTTCTTTCCCAAATACGGAGGGAAAGATGGTTTCTCTATCAGACGAAGCCTACCAGGGCAAGTTAACCATTGTGCAGATCATGGGTACCTGGTGTCCAAATTGTCGAGACGAAACGAAGTTCCTGGTGGATTATTTAGCCAGGCATCCCGAAAAGGATCTGCAGATTCTGAGCTTAGGATTTGAACGACACAAGGATAAAGAGAAAGCCATAGCCGCCCTACAGCGATACAAATCTGGGATGAATATCCCATATGAGGTTTTATTGGCTGGACAATCTGATAAAAAAGAGGCGGCCAAATCGTTGCCCATGCTTAATCATATCCTGTCATACCCTACTATGATTTTTATTGATAAGACCGGTGCAGTACGGAAGATTCATACCGGCTTCTCTGGCCCAGCAACCAGCAAGTACGAAACATTTATAGAAGAATTTGAACAAACCATTGATCAACTAAGTTCTGAGGATCCCAAAAAAATAATATGAATATTCAAAATGTAGCGATAGCCTATTCTATCGACAACATCAATGTTGCCGAAAGCCTCGATCAACAACTCAGTCCAGCAGTAGGACAAGTGACCCATTTGTATGGTTCAAGAAATACGCCCGACAAGTTATTGACGGACCAAATTCTAAAACACAATGGTCCGATTCTGCTGCTTGTATCCGACAACTACCTTAAGTCCACCGCTTGCATGTTAGGTGGTTTACATCTGTTGAATGAGAAACAGGATAAGATTCTTCCAATAGTTATTGATGGCCTCCGAAAAGACAAAGACACGGGAGACCCCATCACAGTCCCGACTCAATTCGATCGAATTAGTGATATGATCCAGTACATCAACTACTGGCAAGATCAATACCTGGATCTCAGAAGGCAAAAGAGAGAACTCAGCGACCTGGATGAAGCCACTTTCAATAACCATTTGAAATCCATCAGAGAAATATCTAGTGAAACCAGCGAGTTCCTTCGTGTGTTGAGGAACATGGAACACTACACCCTGGCAGAATTTTCGCATAATGATTTCCAGGCCTTTTTCCAATTCATTGGAGATCAACACGCCTGGGAAAGCTTCCAAAAAAATCGCCTGCATTACCGCATGCAACAGCAATCTGGAGATGCAGCTAGCAGAGATAATGCTGAGGTGGAAGTACTGGAAAGGGAAACGCCTGCACCCGAAGAGCTTTCTACGGATATCGATCTTGGTGATATTCCTGGATTAGATCTCTTGGAAGACGTACAGGCTGAGGAAGCACCTGGAGAAGCGGAACCGGAGGAAGCTCCACAGGAAGATCAAGCTCCCGTATCTACCCTTACTGATGTACCTGTAGTGGAAGAAAAAGAAGAAGAATTGGAAGATTCATCTGCTCATGAGGTTGAAGTTGAGGGAGGCGAAAGTACCGATCAATTGATTCCACCTCCGAATGAGATAGAATTGGAAATCACCAATGCGGAAGCTGAAGTCGAAAGTCAAGAAGAAGAAGAAGAAGAAGTTGAGGAAGAAGAAGCGATTGCTCCCCTAGCTCAAGTATTAGAAAACGCTTGGAGCTTGGCCGAAAATAAACAGTCTGCTGCAGCCCTAACCTCCTTGGAAGCAGCCAAAGTTCATTATCAGCAGGTAGAACCGGGGTATTATCAAGCCCTTATACTCGCTCAATTCGATCAAAATTTTCCGGCAGCTAAGCAGCAATTAGAAGGCTTACTGGGGGAATACCCGAATCATACCGATAGTCTATTCCTATTGGGAGAGATTGCCGAGATCACAGAGGAGTTCCAGCTGGCTGGATCTTCCTATGAAAAACTCTATCAAATTGCTCCAGAGCACAAGGGTTTGAAGTATAGATTGGGGATGGTCTGGGCTCATCATTTTCCAGAAAAATCGAATGAGGCTACGGCTCTGTTAGCCGAAGCAGTAAAAGAAGAGCCTGATAATGCAGATGCTATTTACCAATACGGTTTGTTGTTGAACGAAAAACTGGGGCAACAAAATGAAGCTATTGAAAAGCTAAAACAAACCCTAGAACTTTCAACAGACCATCCTTTTGCCAATTACGATTTGGCCTTAATATATCATCAAAAGGGAATGATCGAAGAGGCTAATGCCGCCTATATGCAAGCTATCCAGATCAATCCTGAACTCAAAACTCCCGAAAACGATATGGCTTTTAACGTTGCTTCTCCCACCGAAGAAACCCACACCGCAATCGAACAAACAGCCTTAGAGGCTTTAAAACAAAACATTGCTCAACTAGAAGGCCTTATTAAGGCTAGAGAAGAAGAGAACCTGAAGCTTAAGCAGGCAAGGCCAGGGCAGGACAAAACGGTCATGATCAGTGGTGCCACTTCAGGCATAGGCAAAGCAACCGCTGAAATATTTGCGGCTAATGGTTTCCGCTTGATCCTCAATGGAAGAAGAAGTGAACGTTTGGAAGAAATGAAAACCAGTTTCGAGGAGGAATTCGAAATTGACGTTAAGACCTTGCCATTCGACGTGAGTTCTTCGGAAGCGGTGCAAGCTGCACTGGATAGTTTAGAAGAAGAGTGGCAAAACGTTGATATTCTCATCAACAATGCAGGTAAAGCTCGTGGGCGAGCGCCTATTCACGAGGGACAACTTGAGCATTGGGATGAGATGATTGATACCAACATCAAAGGATTGCTATACCTCACTAGAGCCGTTAGCCCTGGAATGGTATCCAGAAAGTCTGGGCACATTATTAATGTCGGTTCAGCAGTGGGTAAGGAAGTATATAAGGAGGGTAATGTTTACTGTGCTACTAAATTTGCGGTAGAAGGCTTGACCAAAGCCATCCGAATGGATCTTTTCGAACACAATATTCGAGTGAGTCAGGTAAGTCCAGCACATGTCGAAGAAACGGAATTTGCCAGTGTCCGAAAAGATGGTGCGGCTGATGCCAACCAGATCTACTCAGACTTTCAACCACTAAATGCCAAAGACGTTGCGGAGACCATTTACTTTATGGCAACGCGCCCAGCTCACGTCAACATTCAGGACGTTTTGATGATGGGTACGCAACAGGCTACCGCGACTATGATCAATCGCAACGGTCGAATGGACGACAGCGAAGAAGGATAACTATTGACAAAAGAAAGATCTGTAATTAAGTTTCATCGGTTTAGTGTTCAGCTTTGTTATATTGCTGATAAAAGCTAGCCATCAGATGAGACACTGTAATAAAGATACCTATATCCCGATTTTGTTGCTTGTACTGGCCTCCATTTTTGGAGCCTGTGAACAACCTCAAAATCGGGATTTTCTTATAGAAGAAACTCATAAATCTACGCCCAACGATTGGTTCTTTCAGCAACGCGCCTATCCACAAGGATCCATTAATACAGCAGCCTATTACCAAGCCATTCGTCAAACCCGATCGAAGGTCCAATCTCGCAATACCGAGCAATGGTCACTCGTTGGACCAACAAACATTGGTGGTCGAATTACAGACGTTGAGCTGCACCCGAGTGAACCCAACACGATATATTTTGGGGCAGCTGCTGGTGGGTTATTTAAATCAACGGACGGCGGGTTTAACTGGAATCCCATATTTGATGATGCTGAAAATCTAGCGATCGGAGACTTTGCCATAGCCCCAAACGATCCCAATACAATCATCGTTGGGACTGGTGAAGCTAATGGCGGTGGCAATTCACTTTCCTATGACGGTAATGGTTTATTTAAATCTACGGATGGAGGGGATACTTGGTCCCCTCTAGGATTATCTTCCGTAGGAAGCATTGGCAAGATTGAAATCGACCCTAAGCGACCTGAACGGATCTTTGTCGCGGCCATGGGTAGTCTTTTTGCCGATAGCCCGGATCGAGGATTGTATCGTTCGATTGACAATGGAGGCAGTTGGGAGAAGGTTTTGTCCTTGACGGATTCTACCGGAGCTATCGATGTAGTTATAGACCCGCTAAAACCAGATACTATCTACGCTGCCATGTGGGAACGCACTAGGCAACTCAACCGGAGAAGCTATGGGGGTGAATCTTCGGGAATATATAAATCTACCGACGGAGGTGATACTTGGCGGGAGTTAACCAATGGCATACCCACTGTAGGTCCTAGAAAAGGACGAATAGGTTTAACTATCTCACCTTCCGATCCAAATATTCTCTATGCCATTTACGCTACTCAGACGGGCAATTTAGAAGGTCTGTATAAAAGCACGGATCATGGTGAAAGCTGGAATCGAATCAGTCGGGACGGTGTAATATCGGTATCTTTCATGTGGTGGTTTGGTAAGATCCAAGTGGATCCTCAGGACCCAGACATAGTTTATGTCCCGGCCCTTGATATCGTCAAGTCAGAAAATGGTGGAGAAAACTGGTTTGAAGTTTTTAAAAATACTCATGTGGACCAGCACGCTATCTGGATTCACCCTGAACATCCCGATACGGTTTGGCTAGGGAACGATGGAGGTCTATACAAAAGTTTCAACGGAGGTACTAATTATCAAAAAGTAGCCGATCTTCCCATCACCCAATTTTACACTGCCACATTGGACCCTATCCAAGAAGGCCGAATATATGGTGGAACGCAGGACAATGGTATCATGCGGACGCCTAGTGGAGCAATAAATGACTGGGAAATACTATTTCAAGCTGACGGCTTCACCACATTACTTGACCCAACGGACGATCAATTTATCTTGAGTGAATTTCAATTCGGAAGTCTAGTTCGATCCTTAGACGGGGGACAGTCCTTCAACTATGTAAAACCAGAAGACCAGGATGGTGAAAGAATCAACTGGCATGCTCCTCTAGTCCAAAATCCAGACAATCCCAGGACCATCTTTTATGGGCGAAATCGGGTCTATCGCTCCTACGATCGCAGCTCAAGCTGGGACATTATCAGTCCTGATCTTACTCGCGGCAACCAGTCTACCAACTTGGTTTTTGGGACCTTGAGTAGCATTGGGGTCTCTCCAGTTGATACTAATATCATTTATACTGGCTCTGATGATGGAAAAGTCTGGGTTTCGGAAAACGGGGGACTAGATTGGAACGACATTTCAGCCGGTCTTCCTCAACGTTGGATCACCAAAGTCTACCCCTCTCCCTTTGATCGGAACACCATCTACCTCACGTTGTCCGGGTACAAGTACAATGATGCGCAAGCACACGTCTATCAATCCGAAAATCTGGGACAAAGCTGGCAACCCATCGATGGTGATTTGCCCGATATTCCTGTCAATGATATACTCATACATAGCCCAGCACAAGCGTTATACGTGGCCACCGATATTGGTGTTTTTAAATCTGAAAATCAGGGAAACAACTGGTCATTAGTAGGCGAAGGACTACCCAATGTAGTGGTATCAAAGCTGATGATCAATGAAGCAGGAACGGAGCTACATGCCGCCACCTATGGGAGATCCATATTCAAGATTCCGCTCGAGAATCCATTGGACACTAATGACAGGCCAGCTGAAAGTATATCCATTACATTGTTTCCAAACCCTTCCCCCGGCAACCTGACAATTGAATTTGAACTTGTCGAGCCCCAGCAGACTTCAATTCATCTGTATAATCCTAAGGGGCAAAAAATAAAAGAGCTCTATGCAGCCACATATCCCTCAGGAGTTCACCGCCTCCAGTTTGACCTTCATAGTTTGGCAGTGGGTTCCTATCTGGTTCAGTTGAAATTAGGGCAAAGGGTATATCATCGTCCACTAATCCTTTCAAGATAGGCCTGGTTAAGCTTTTTTTGAAAAAAGCCAATCGCCCTTGTTGTCTAATTAAAACTGATCCGTATATTCAGCAATCGAAAGGAAATTTGCCTTACCATTCAAAGAGTAGAACATTTCTTTGCTCTTTGCTTAATTGGCAACCAACAATTTTCCTCTAGCATCATAGATATACGGCTTAGGCATGCGGAATTTAAAAACGGACTATTTTGAGGATCTGCAGCTCTTCAAAGATGGACTCCAGCTATTTTGGAGTGCAGTATTTCTTCTCCTTCTTTTTGCCCTCCCCTTTTTTGTAAAGACCTACTATCTAACGATTATAAACCTAATGGCGGTCAACGTTGTGGTGGCCTTGGGCTTAAATCTCTTAGTCGGAAATACTGGGCAAATATCACTGGGGCACGCAGGGTTTGTGGCCATCGGAGCCTACACTACCGTCTTACTATTAAAGGCTGGAGTACCCTTCATATTTGCACTAATGGCTTCTGGTCTAGTAACAGCTCTGTTCGGAGTCTTGCTAGGCATTCCTTCTCTCAAACTAGAGGGTCCATATTTAGCCATCGCCACCTTAGCCTTCGGCCTTGCAGTAACAACAGTAATTGGACGGATGGATTTCCTGGGTGGGCGAATGGGTATGAATGTACCTAAGATCAGTTTGGGCTGGACAGGCCTAAAGTATGATCAATCCCTCTACTATGTGATCCTGATCATCACTGTCTTAGCCGTAATTGCAACCCGAAATTTACTAAAGAGCAGAATCGGTCGGGCATTTCAAGCGATAAGAGATAGCGATATTGCAGCAAGTGCAATCGGAATTAACTTGACCAAATACAAACTATATAGCTTCGGTCTCAGCGCCTTGTTTGCGGGTATTGCCGGATCTTTGTGGGCCCTTTACTTGGGTTTTATAAATCCGACCTTGTTCAGTTTTATCCTGTCCATCAATTTCCTGGTAATCATAGTTCTAGGAGGGCTGGGCTCAATTACAGGCTCTGTAATGGGTGCCATCGTGCTTACTTACTTAAACCTGCAGTTGGAAGATGTAGTGGAGATACCCATTCTTGGGGATGCCTTATTGCGCTTTTCTGAATTATTTATGACAGCGACCGGAGTGTCCAATGTCTCCTGGTTCCTGACCGGTTTCATTTTGATCCTGGTGGTACTATTTGAGCCATTGGGTTTGTACGGTTTGTGGCTACGTACCAAGATTTATTGGAAGAGGTGGCCGTTTTAGTGACTGGTACGCTTGAATAGGTAAAAAAGAATCCATGAAAAAAGAGAATCCATGTTAGGTCAATTGATCGTAAGTAGTTTGGTGGTTGGTAGCATTTATGCCTTATTGGCACTCGCTATGAGCATCACCTATAAAGCTTCAGAGGTACCCAATTTCGCTCAAGGTGAAATGGCTATGATTTCGACTTTTATGGCCTTCGTAATGCTTAGTAGCTACGGACTCCCCTTCTACGCTGCCATGCTGATTACTGTTGCCTTTGCCTTCGCTCTGGGCTTATTGCTTGAGTTCCTCTTTTTGCGGCGAGCTAAAATGCCGACCCCCTTGAATCTGATTGTGATCACGATCGGTTTTCAGTTGATGCTGTATGGCTTTGCGGGATGGAAATGGGGCAGCGATCAACGGCAAATCAACCTTCCTTTTTCAGAATCAAAAGTGATTTTTCAGAATGACATATTTGCATTAACGGAGCTAAATCTTGCCACACTGATTATTGCGGTAGTAGTCCTCATCGTCATATATCTTCTGATCCAACGTACCAAGTTGGGGCTAGCCATGAAGGCTTGTCAGCAAAACATCAATGCGTCGAGGATGAATGGCATTTCAGCCAACCGCATTATGGCCATTACTTTCGGCATTAGTTCTGTGGTAGGTGCTATGGCGGGTATTTTGGTTGCACCGATTCTTACGCTTGATCCTTCCATGATGTGGGACCCTTTGCTGAAAGGGTTTGCTGCTGCAGTCTTAGGGGGCATGAAAAGCTTGCATGGTGTGGTCATAGGTGGGCTGCTACTTGGTTTAGTGGAAAACCTTTTCGGTTTCTATATATCGATCGAATTTAAGTCGGTGGTGGCCTTCGCCATCATTGTCTTGATCTTATATTTTAAGCCCTCGGGCTTATTTGATAAACATTACGTAAGGAAAGTATAAGCTTGATATGGCATTTTTTCAAATAGACAATCTCAGCAAATCTTTCGGTGGTCTAAAGGCCGTGGATCAGCTTGACTTTCAGGTAGAAGAAAAGGAGATATTTTCTATCATAGGTCCCAATGGAGCTGGGAAATCTACCATTTTCAACTGCATAAACGGTCTATATAAACCCGAGCAAGGTAAGATCCTTTTCAAAGGGCATAATTTAATTGGAAGGCGCCCCGATCAGATCGCTGCAGCCGGAATCGCACGAACCTTCCAAAACTTGGAGCTCTTTGCTCACATGACTACCCTGGACAACATCATGCTAGGGCGTCACCTAAGTATGAAAGCATCCATCGCTGCCGTGCTTGGACTGTCATTTAAGCGCTCCAAGGCAGCTAAAGAGGAGTTGCAACATCGCCGGAAGGTAGAAGAGATCATCGATTTTCTTGAACTAGAATCTGCAAGGGATCAGTTCGTTTCTAACCTTCCGTACGGAAAGCAGAAACTCGTGGAATTGGGTCGAGCGCTGGCATTAGAACCAGATCTCCTGTTACTGGATGAACCAGCCGCTGGCTTGACACAAGAAGAGCGAGAAGATATGGTCTTTTGGATTAGAGACATCAGAGATTTACTCGGCATTACCGTAATCCTAATTGAACACAATATGCAAATGGTCCAAAATATCTCGGATCGGATTCTTGCCATCAACTTTGGCAAGCCCATTACCACCGGTACCCCGGAAGAAGTGCTAGCACATCCAGAGGTCATTCGAGCTTATTTAGGAGAAGACATTACTCAAGCATAATACGCAATGGCGGAAACAATATTACAAGTCAGCAATATAGAGACTTACTACGATAAGGTGAGGGCCTTACATGGCGTGTCCTTTGAGATAAAAGAAGGTTCTATAACCGCGATCCTGGGCAATAATGGAGCAGGTAAAACTACTACCCTTAATACCGTAATGGGGTTGCTTGATGATCAACCAGACAAAGGTACCATACATTTTAATGGAGAGCGAATTGACGGTAAGGACACGGAAAAAATCGTAGCCAAAGGCATTGGCTATGTCCCAGAGGGTCGGGAAGTATTTGATGAACTTACGGTTAAAGAGAACCTATTGGTGGGAGCCTACCTACGCAGGGATCGAAAGGGGATTCAAGAAGACTTAGATAAGATGTTCTCATTTTTTCCCGTCCTCAAAGATAGACTACAGCAACAAGCGGGCACTCTGAGCGGTGGAGAACAGCAAATGCTGGCGATTTCCCGGGCGCTGATGAATCTCGGCCTCTCCCCCGCCCTAGTCAAGATGATTTTCGATATCATTCCCATGATTCGAGATGAAGGCATCACCGTTCTGCTAGTCGAACAAAACGCGAACATGGCATTGAAAGTGGCCGACTTCGGCTATATTATGGAAAATGGTCGATTTGTTACTTCTGGAACAGCTAAGTCGTTACAAGAGGACGAGGATGTCAAGGAATTCTATTTAGGCATTAAAACGGAAGTTTCTGTGAAAGGCCAGCAAAGGTATAAACGCAAGCGGCGCTGGGGTTAAATTTAATGGTAGTACTATGGATCTAAACTATATCGTACCTAAACAATTTAAGGCTACTGCTGATCGACTTGGCTCTCAGGTAGCCATGCGGCACAAAGAGTTTGGCCTGTGGCAAGAGGTTACTTGGACGGAATACTATGCTGCTGCCGAAAAATTGGCATCTGGCTTATTAGAATTAGGTGTCCAGAAAGGAGACTTCGTGGGTGTGATTGGGGAGAATTGCCCGAATTGGCTCTACATAGATATGGCGACACAAATGATCGGAGCCACTACGGTCGGGATTTATACTACCAATGCCTGGGAGCAGGTGGCCTATGTGGTTAAGCATGCGGAATGCAAAGTGCTTTTTGCCGAAAATGAAGAGCAAGTTGATAAATGGCTACGTTTTAGGAATGATTGCCCAAGTTTAGAGTGGGTCATTTATTGGGAAGATAAGGGCTTACAAACCCTACAAGAAGAACAGCTGCTTTCCTGGGAAACTATCACAGAACGTGGGGCGGATAAGTTAACGGAAAATCGATCTACGATTACCACTTTATCAGAAAGCATCCAGGAAGATGACACCGCCATCCTG
>ENA-UENV01000388-UENV01000388.1-marine-metagenome-genome-assembly--contig:-NODE-388-length-11986-cov-2.635907_pt1 | contig 11986 bp, 10 predicted proteins | sample MGYA00237878_ERZ529328 | MGnify/ENA primary metagenome ERZ529328 (study PRJEB26372, sample SAMN05368348) | marine metagenome | biome: cultured habitat; feature: ocean water; material: water; isolation... | reverse complement strand
CAATCCTGGCGTTGCTGGAACGGAGGACTTTATATATCTGCAAGCCGGCCATCGCAGCCAGTGGAGCGATTTCGAAGGGGCTCCTAAAACTACCTACTTTTCCGGTCACACCACCCTAAATACTCAAAGCATCAGATACCGACAAAGACGCAAGGTCACCGGCAGTAGAGTGGGTCTGGGAATCTTTCTGAGTAATGATCAAACCGGCCCCTTAGAACAAAGCACAGGTGCATTGACCTTTGCTTACAACTTTCCGCTCAACCAAAATGATCTCCGCCTTTCTTTTGGTATGAATGCCGGGGTCAAGCGCTTCACCTATGATCCAGAGGGCCATACCGATAATTTATTGCATACCAATGACCCAGCAGTCCAACAGCTAATCAGTAAAAGCTTATTGAATTTTTCCGCTGGGTTTTGGTTATACGATGAACAGTTTTTTGCAGGGCTTTCCTCCTTTCAGTTGTTCAACACGGCCCAAAGCGATCCCAATTTTGGGCTTGAACTCACGTCTGGAGATGTTTTCCTGAGACATTACTATGCCATGCTGGGCTATAAACTGGAGATGGGGCCAGATGCACACCTAGTTCCTTCCGTCTTAGTCAAAGCGGTGCAAGGTGCGCCCATATCCTATGATCTCAACGCAAAACTAGTCTTTGCAGATCAATATTGGCTGGGGGGAAGTTATAGGCGGGAAGATTCCTTTGCTTTCTTTGGTGGCCTCCTGATCAACCAGCGACTGGAAATGACCTATTCCTTTGACCTGGTTTTGTCAAAAATCAGAAATGCAGCTGCGGGAAGTAATGAGATTCACCTGGCCTATCGACTTTTCCATAATGCTGATGTGATCTGTCCGAGCAGGTTCTGGTAGATAGCAAAGGCTAGGGATAATGACATTCGATCCAACTTTAACATCAACTTAACGCATATTAGGGAGGTTTAAGCGTTGTAGAAGGTGAATATCCATCAAAGTTCATCAACTGATGGATAATCCGTTTTGATTTTCAAAAAATACAACAGATGATTAAACGATCGACATTATTATTGTTAGCCTTGTTTGCTGTAAGCGTATTACCCGCCCAGGGGTTAAAAGGTTTCTTGAAGAAAGCCAAAGATCAGATCACCGGAACTAGTGATGGAGAAGAGGTGGGCTTAGGCTTAAAGGAAGCGCTAAATACCGGAGTTGGAGAAGCTGTTAGTTTTTTATCAGCAGAAGACGGCTATTATAAAAGTGCCTATAAGATTCTTCTTCCAGAAGATGTACAGAAAGTCACTAGCAAACTAAAAGCGGTTCCTGGTTTTGCCAATGTGGAAGATGATTTGATTGAAAAAATGAATCGGGCAGCTGAGGATGCTGCCAGCAAAGCAAAGCCGATATTTGTAGATGCCATTAAGAAGATGACTTTCAAAGATGCAATGAATTTGCTTATGGGCGAGAAAGATGCAGCTACCCGCTATTTGGAAAGCAGCACTTTTGAACAACTATACGAAGCCTTCAAGCCTGTAGTAATTGAATCTTTGGATAAAGTTAATGCAAGAGAATACTGGCGCAACGCCACCACCGCTTACAACAAAATCCCATTCGTCAAGAAGACCAATCCGGAACTAGACGATTATGTGACACGTTCAGCTTTAGGAGGCATGTTTGGGATGATCGAGAAGAAAGAGCTAGACATTCGAGAAAACCCAGCCGTTCGTAGTACTGAATTGTTGCAGAAAGTATTTGCTCAACAGGATAAGAAATAAATGCTTTTTCTTCTACGATAAAACCCCACTTGAAGCCTTAGGGATTTCAAGTGGGGTTTCTTGTTTAGGGCTCCTCCATAATTTCCAAGTTTAGACGGCAGTACCATCAAAATGAAATGAGATTCTTTGTTAACTTCGACCATGTTTTCAATTAATTGTTCTACACCTTGGATTAGTTCTCACTTCACTGGTCCCCTGGCTCTCCTTATTTTCCTGGGAGCCCCTTTATTCGCACAAAAACTTCCGGAGAGGTATATCGCTTACGCTGCCACAGATTCGATTCATGTAGATGGGAAAGATACTGAAGCAAGCTGGCAACAAGCCTCTTGGTCTGGACTCTTTATTGATATTGAGGGGAAATTGAAACCGAAATATCAAACGCAGATGAAAATGACTTGGGATGCAGAATTTCTGTACTTCTTTGCCAAGTTGGAGGAACCACACATTTGGGGCAACCTGAAACAACGTGACACCATTATATTTTACAATAACGACTTTGAAATCTTTATTGATCCAGATGGGGATACCCATAACTACTATGAGTTTGAGATGAATGCGCTCAATACTGTTTGGGATCTTTTTCTAACACGTCCCTATCGGAATGGGACGATTGTATTAGATAACTGGGATATCAATGGGCTTCAGACCGCTGTAAGTATTGATGGCACATTGAATGATCCTACAGATCTCGATCGTAACTGGTCAGTGGAAATCGCGATCCCCTGGGCAGTATTGGTAGAGGCTTCCGGCTCAAAGGAAATCCCCAAGAACACTTTCTGGCGCATCAACTTCTCCAGAGTTAATTGGGATCATGAACTCGTCAATGGTCAGTATAGAAGGAAGAAAGATAAAGATGGTGAGCTGTTGCCAGAATACAACTGGGTATGGTCCCCACAGTACAAAATCAATATGCACATGCCAGAGTATTGGGGATATGTTTACTTTGCCACGGACTCCAAAATGCGCTTAGACGACTTTGCCATTCCCTTGGATGATCAGATTAAATGGCACTTATACCAAGACTATAATCTTGTACGGGAGAGTTATGCTCAGCAGGAAGCAACAGCAGATATTAAAACCCAAAAAATTCAACTGCTGGGTCAAGAAATCTCACCAAAACTGATAGAAACCAACACGGGCTGGTATATAAGCGTAGCAAGCCCTTTTACCGGAAGGAGATTGATCATAGATCAGACAGGGCATTTCAGTTCATTGCCTTCATCGCAGTAAATTTAAGACTCACTTTACATCCTTTGACGTCAAGAAGCTTTTTCTGTTTCGGATTTGTCTTACCTTTACCGTATGCAAGTCTCCCGCCCCATTACACTAATTTGTACCTGTTGTTTGTTGGTCTTACTGCCATTTCTTGGGCAAGCCCAACAAGCCGAACGACTTCCCTTTTTAGAACCAGCTGACAGTTTTAATAATTCTAGATTTTGGACCTGCGCCATAGCCGGTACGGCCATCTACACGGGTTTCAGTATTGCCCTCTATGAGACCTGGTATAAGGAGTACGAATTGACTGGTTTTCATACTTTCAACGACTGGGGAGAATGGCGCGATATGGATAAGATGGGGCACTTATTCACCGCAGCGATGGAGAGCCGACTTGCCTTTGGCGGGGCACGCTGGACAGGGATGGATAGGAGAAAAGCCATGTGGACCGGAGCCGCGGTAAGTACCCTACTCCAATCTACGATAGAGGTGATGGATGGGTTCTCTGCGAAATGGGGTTTCTCCTGGGGAGATGTCGCCTATAACACCTTAGGAACAGGGGTATTTGTAGCCCAAGAAATGCTCTGGGAAGAGCAACGTATTACCTTAAAGGTCTCTAATACTCGACCCAATTACGCTACCACCCCGATCAGTTCAGAAGAAGGAAGTGCCTTCAGCAGTCCTCGACAGCGGGCAAACGAATTGTTTGGGGAAGGCTTTTTCGAAACCTTTCTCAAGGATTATAACGGAATGACCATTTGGGCATCCGTCAATGTCAATTCTTTTCTTCCTCCCTCCCAACGGAATAGGGGTTTACCTAAGTGGTTGAATATAGCCGTAGGGTATGGTGCAGATGGGCTTCTCGGCGGATATGGCAATAGCTGGACCGATGAGAATGGAGCTGTATTTAAGTTATCTCCATCGGAATACCCCAGATATAACCAATTCTATCTATCGCTAGATATAGACCTGAGTCGGGTTCCGACTCAAAACCGATTCTTGAAATCTCTGCTAAATGCCCTTCATTGGATCAAGATTCCCGCTCCAACACTGGAATGGGATACCAGAGGGGGAATGAAGGGGCATTGGCTGTACTGGTAGCTAGCTTACCAACTTCACGTTGACAGCTTTCAAGCCCTTGAAACCTTGTTCCGTTTCAAAGGTCACCTTATCATCTGAGTTTAAAGGACCAGTTAGATCATTGATGTGTACGAAAATGCTTTCCTTAGAAGATTGATCTACGATAAAACCGTAGCCTTTTTCTTCATTGAAGAATTTAACACGTCCAGTCCTCACTGTCTCTTCCGGCTCCTGATACTGGGAGGCAGCACCTAATTGAATATCCTCCAACTTGATTTCCTTCTTCTTTTTATTAGGATCTGGGGGGGTGTTGGTGATATTGCCATTTTCGTCCACATAGGAAAGCATATCTTCAAAAGATAGTGGGCCGCGTTCTTCTCTTTCCGCTTTCCGTTGAGCTCGTCTTTCTTCTTTTTCTTGTTTTTTCTTTCTACGTTTTTTTTCTTTTTCTTTTTTGTTATAAGATTGCTGAGATTTTGCCATAAATAAATTTTAGTGAATTACATGTCTCTGAATGGGATGAAAACTATCGGCAAAATGAGCATAAAAATGGAATATGCTTACCGCTAGTCCTCAATTCGACGAGAAAAACTGAATATAATAAATTAGGCGATGAAGGGAAAATTAGAAACCACTGATTTCTGATAATTATCCAGGCCGATCGCAGTTCTTCTAACACGACAAACGGCACTTTAGTTTCCACAACCTATATTTTACTAGTAGCTTGGCCTCACTGGGCAACATGCTCCGGTGGATTTTGCTCCACCAATTCTAAGCGGCCAACGATTGATCCGGGTTCTAGCAGCGTTCCTGGAGATAAAACTGCATTGGCTCCAATCCTAGTTCCATCTCCAATAAGTGCTCCAAATTTCACTACCCCCGTATCATGACTTTCTCCGGCATACCTGACAAAAATGCGCTTGTCCGTTCTTTCGTTGTAATGATTGGCCGTGATAGAACCAGCCTCAAAATTGACTTGACTACCGACAATGCTATCCCCGATAAAGTTGAAATGCGCCGCCGATGTACCCGTAAACAACATACTGGACTTAATTTCGCAGCCCGGACCAATACTGACCCTTTCATCCAAGAACACGCCTCCACGTAAATAGGCATGGGCACCGACAAAGCAATTCGGACCAATTACCATAGGTCCCTTTAGCATCACCCCAGGCTCTATCTTTGCACTAGTGTGGATCATTGCTTCTCCCTGTTGCACATACTCATCGTCCAGTTGCTCTTGCAGCTTGCGAAGCAAATCGGGAAGTTTTTGTAGTAAGTGCCAAGGCGAAGTGGAAGGATCATAAAGTAGGCTTAGTTCAAAACGGCTGAGATAGGTTGAAAGCTTGATCATATTACCAAACATATTCTAAGTACTGTGAATGAAAAAGATCTCAGCGCTTTCAAGTGAATGTTCTCCTGCCCAAGAGGACAGTCTAGGAATGGCTTCGCCGACGTTTCCATTTCCGAAATAGTCGCGGGCCGTACCAGAGCCAAATTCCTGTGATCATCAGGATGATTAATCCGATTCCGAGGCCATTCATCGTGATCAACTTAAATCCATCGGAAACAATGGAGCCATCGTGAAGTTTCTCAATCCAATCGGAATGTCGCTTGGCTATGGATAAGATTTCACCGCTAGTTCCATCTATTTGCACTTCCCACCAGCCCTTTTCAAATAGCACTTTGGCAATTCCCTTGGAAGGGCGCACATCTATTCGATCAATGGCATTGTCGGCTAGTTCCGGATGGCTAGCTACAAAAGCGGTTTGAGCTAGATCCGCTAATTCGGAAACAGGTTTCCAATCTGTCAAGGACTTACTTTCTCCCTTCTGTGTAGGCGGCTGAATCCAATCCACGTCTTTTTTCCAAGCTAAGAAAATACCCGTTAAGGCACTGATCAGGAGTAAGATGGCCAAACTCAAGCCAAAGTACTTGTGGTAAACCCTATATTTTCTCAGACTTCTGGTGATCCGTGACAAGCTAACTTATTTAATCATCATGCAAGTTAAAACCGGACATTTAGTAACCCGGTCAATTCTTTTACTTCCTTCACGGTTTGTTGGGCTCGCTTTCGAATTTCTGCAGAGGAGGCTTTTATCTGATTCTTTACTTCTTTCTTATTACTAAGTAATTCCTGCTTTTTGGCTCTAATCGGCGCGCTCACGGAAACTAGCGCATCGGCTACCGCCTGCTTTAGGTCTACGTACTTCAGCTCACCTTTGTTGTAATCCTCCATCAAACTATTATGAGCTTCCTGGTGGTTGGAAGCCTTCAGCAGACTGAAAAGGTTTTCTACTCCGGGGCTCATTTCTCCTGCAGGTGTATCTCCCGTATCCGTGACCGCAGAGCGAATCTGCTTGCGGATTCGAGCTTCATCTGCAAATAGATCAATGTTGTGCTTTTCGCCTAGACTAGCACTCATTTTCCGATTGGGATCTGCGGTAGACATCACCTTCGGAATTTCAGTATATAAGGGTTCTGGGCACACAAAAAACTCCTTGCCCATCAAATGATTGAAGCGAGTAGCAATGTTTCTGGATAACTCAAGGTGTTGCTCCTGATCTTTTCCTACGGGGACGTAGCTTGCTTGGTAAATCAGAATGTCAGCAGCTTGTAGCACCGGATAACCGAACAAACCAGCAGAGATAAATCCTTCGCCACTCTTCTCCTGACTTTGCGCACTTTTATCCTTGAATTGGGTCATCCGTGTCAATTGTCCGTAGGAGGCAAAGCAATTCAGAATCCAGCCCAATTCTGCGTGTTCTGGAATTAATGATTGAATAAAGACGTGTTCTTTCTTTAAGCCGCAAGCCAATAAGTTAAAGGCCAAGTCCCATACATTTTCTCGCAGCTTCTTCGGTGAGAAGGGCATGGTCATGGCGTGATAGTCCACGATCCCGTAAAAGCAATCGTATTCCTCCTGCAATTGAACCCAATTGGCAATAGCACCAAAGTATCTTCCAAAATGCAGATTACCGGTGGGCTGAATACAAGAAAGTACCGTCTTTTTTTCCATTAGTCTGTTATTAATTCCTCGTTCGTAATGCTAACTGAATCTATACTGTAATTGGTTCCAAGTCTGTAATTTATCTCGGTAGCTGTTAATCGTTCAAGCCAAAGCCAGCGATCACAGAAATCTCAATATTGACAAATTTAGGCAGGTTAGCGACCTCAACCAACTCTCTAGCCGGTGCCGTAGCCTCATTGAAATATTCAGCGTAGACAGCATTAATGCGGCTATATTGGTGCATATCACTCACAAAGACACTGCATTTAATAACATCTTCGAAGGTCAAGCCTGCTTCCTCCAAGATCGCTTGAATATTCTTCATGACTTGGTGCGTTTCCGCTTCGATGTTGTCATTAACAAGCTCTCCTGTAGCCGGATCAAGGGCTATTTGTCCAGAAGCGTAAAGCGTATCACCATGAATGATGGCTTGATTGTAGGGACCTACTGGAGCAGGTGCATTTGAGGTAGTGATAATTTTTTTCATGCAGGTTATTGGTTCCAGGTATGAATGGCTTTGACCTAATGATTAAAAGGGTCAAAGTCTATTAGGGTTAAAGCTGACAATTAAAACACAAAAAGCCCCACATCTATTCTGTTCGGATGGGAGCTTACTGTGTATATCTTTGAGGAAAGATCTTAATCTTCGAACTCGGCTTTCACCAATATCTTTCCACGGTAGTACATGTTGCCTTCAGCATCATAGTATGCGCGGTGATAGATATGCTTTTCGCCGGTAGTAGAACAAGTGGCTACTTGCGGAGTAGCTGCCTTCTTATGCGTTCTACGCTTGTGCTTACGCTGCTTCGAAATTCTACTCTTGGGATGTGCCATTATACAATGATTTAATGATTCTCAATAAGTTCGTTAATAGTTTGACCTAGTCTACTTCTCTTTCAGCTTCTTGAGGGCATCCCAAATGGGATTGTCCTGTTGTTCCTCTTCATTTTGGGTCTCCAAGAACCCCAGCATTTTATCATCGCAGGGTCTTTCATCCTCGGCCTGACAATCGTAGGTTTTAATCATCGGAATAGCCAGACAGATGAATTCATACACGTACTTAGAAACATCCAATTTGGGTGTCTCTGGGTGTATAAAAATCACTTCAGCTTCTTCCGAAGTTTCTTCTAAGGAATACTTAACCAACAATCGTTCTGCGCCTTCAATGGGAAGGTTTATGGGTGCTAGACATCGATCACAATCCGTTTTGACTGTACCTTCAAAATCAAAGTGAAGGACATACATATCAGATTGCTTATTTAGTTCTAAGCGCACTTCCACATCACCATCCTGAACAGGAGCATTTTCAAATTGCTCAAAAAAGGAAGCATCTATTTCAAAAGTGTAATCATGCAGTCCGGGAAATAAACCTCGGATCGGGATTACAAAAGGTACTAGCGCATTCATTGCTAGTAATTTATCAATTAATGAAAACTCCTCATTCGGAGATTTTACAAGCGTTCGGATCAAACGGACCGCAAAGATAGTTTTTTTTGAACAATATGCGACCTTTAAAACGAGTATTTTTATAGCCAGTGGACTGAAAATCCAGATTCTCGTAGATAGACCAATTTTTTAATTGCCGCTTAACACCATAGTCCCAGAATAAACCGTTTAAAGCCTTACATTTGCATCTGTTTTACAACAGCAGGATGAACTCTCAGATGCTATGCTGCCAAACAACCGTAAGTATCCCATCTGGAGCTAATCTAAATTGGAAATAAATCTAGCCGACTATCCCTCAGCACTTCAATTGGATCAATAGTACCCCATATTTACGCCTCTTTATGGTTGGTTTAGTTATTTGCATTTTTCGAATATTTGAACATGCTATCCAACACCTTTTTACAGATGAGAACGAACGCTCACAACACCTTACTAAGTTACGCGGTACAAATTGGAAGAATCTTATTGCTAGGAAGTTTCATCCTTGGTCCTTCTTGCCTATCCAGCCAGATTGTGTGGCAAGAAAACTTCAGCACCTATCCTGACGGGACCCAGAACACTGCCACTTGGAGCACTAATTTCAATGATTGTGATGATGCTGACGTGAACATGGGTAACAATTTCTGGGGAGTGCAAGGAGGGGAGTTCCGCGCTAATGATATGGAAGGATTCAATTGCATGGGTGGTGGCGGAGATAACGCCAACGAATTTATCACTAATCCCATCGATATCAGTGCCAACGCCTGTGTAGATATATCAATCGATATTGGTGGGAGTGGCGGACTTGAGTGCGATTTTCCGGGTGGACCTAGTTTTATCGCAGACAATAGTCATGATCAATTGGTTGTGCAATATTCTGTGAACGGCGGGGGATGGACTGAACTCATCTATGTTTGCGGAGATGTGGGTCTTCCTACTACCGGCACCGCTACGAACATACAAGGAAACAGTCTAAGAATACGAGTATTAGTGGGTAACAAAGCCAATGCCGAAGTCTATACCTTTGATAATATCATTGTAGAAAATGCCTCCACGACACCTACTCTATCCAGCTTTGGTCCTTTTTGCAGCTCTGATGCCAGTACTCCTTTGCCCACTACTCAAGGTGGGATCACTGGTAGCTGGTCTGGTTCCGGGGTGATTGGAGGGGTGACCTTTAACCCTAGTACTGCAAGTGTGGGTAGCAATACCCTGACCTTTACCCCAAACCCTGGTCAATGTGCCAATACCAATACAACTTCGGTCACGGTCAATGCAGGTCCGAATGTAGATGATATTCCCAATCAAACCGCTTGTGGTTCATATGTCTTACCCGTGATTACTGGCTCGAATCTTTCAGGTAGTGCCGCCTACTACACCTCGCCTGGCGGGGGTGGAGTTCAGTTGAATCCAGGTCAAAGCATAACCGCTGCTACCACTACGACGCTCTACATCTTTGATACCAATGGTGGATGTACCGACGAGGAACAGTTCAACATCACCATCATCCCACGACCTAATATTGATGACCTGGCCGATGTAAGCGTTTGTGGTTCCTATACCTTACCGGCTATTACCGGGACAAACCTAAATGGCAATGAAGCTTACTTTACGGCTACCAATCGCGGGGGTACGCAATTCAATCCAGGGCAAATTATTACTACTACTACCACCTTATATATACATGGTGGAGCAGGCGGCTGTGACGATGAGGAAACAGTACTAATCACCATCACTCCGGCCCCTGATGTAGATGATCAAGCTAACAGTTCAGCATGTGGGTCCTATACCTTACCGGCAATCACCGGCACTAATTTGACCGGCAATGAAGCCTACTTTACCCAAAGTGGTGGCAGCGGAACCCAGTTCAATCCTGGCCAAACGATCACTAATACGGTGACACTGTTTATCTATGATGATGCCGGAACTTGTGATGATGAGGAAACGGTAACCATTACCATCACCCCACCACCCGATATAGATAATCTTCCTAATCAGAGTGCCTGTGCTTCCTTCACCCTACCCCCCATCACGGGAACCAATCTTAGTGGAAATGAGGCTTATTTCACGGGTAGCAATGGAGGTGGAACTCAGTTCAATCCAGGGCAAAACATTACAAGTAATATTACCTTATTTATCTATGGAGGAAGCGGAGCATGTAGTGATGAGGAAACCGTCAGCATTACCATTACTCCCGCCCCTGATGTAAATGATCAACCCAATACCTCAGCATGTGGCTCCTATACGCTACCCGCCATCACGGGGACGAACCTCACTGGCGGCCAGGCTTATTACACGCAAACCAATGGTGGTGGCACCTCATTTTCTCCTGGGCAGACCATCAACTCTACTACTACCCTTTTCATCTATGACGGTTCTGGCGTTTGCAGCGATGAGGAAGCGGTCACCATCACCATTACCAGTCCTCCTGATATCGATGATATTCCGAATCAAACCGCCTGTGGTGCTTACACTTTGCCCAACATCACCGGAACTAATTTAACCGGTAACGAGGCCTATTACACTGGAACTGGGGGATCCGGAAATCAATTCAACCCAGGTCAAACGATCAGTGCCAACACGACCCTATTTATTTATGGAGGTTCTGGGAGTTGTACCGATGAAGAACAATTTACCATTACATTTACCACACCGCCTAACGTGCTTGACCTCCCCAATCAAACCGCTTGTGGATCTTACACCCTGCCTCCCATAAACGGGACCAATTTAACAGGAAATCAGGCCTATTATTCCGGGCCAAATGGTACAGGAACCCGCTTCAATCCGGGGCAAACCATCACGACGAGTCGGACTTTATTTATCTACGACGGAACGGATCCCTGTGACGATCAAGAACAATTTACCATCACGATCACCGCTGGTCCAGATATCAATGATATCCCCACTCAAAATGTCTGTGGCTCTTATACCCTGCCAAACATAACGGGCACCAATCTGACGGGCAACGAGGCCTATTACACAGCCTCTGGCGGCAATGGCACTCGTTTTGAGCCTGGCGACCTCATTACTAATAGCATCACCCTGTTCATCTATGGCGGTACGGCAAGTTGTAATGACGAAGAACTTTTCTCCATCAACGTCAGTCCACAACCACAAATTGATGATATTGGAGATCCAACGGCCTGCGGAAGTTTTACTTTACCCGCGATAACGGGCACCAATCTTAGCGGGAATGAAGCTTATTACACCAGTTCCGGAGGACTAGGCACTTCCTTGGCACCCGGAGAAGTAATTAGCAACAGCACCACAATCTTTATCTATGACGGTGATCCGGGATGTAATGACCAAATTCAGGTAGATATCACCATCAATCCACCGATCGACATTGATGATTTAGCAGACCAGATTGCTTGTGAAAGTTTCACACTCCCCAATATTACAGGAACCAATCTCACTGGAAACGAAGCTTACTTCACCCAAAGTGGTGGACAGGGCACACAGCTCAATCCAGGGGAGACCGTAACTATCACCAGTACTTTATTCATATACGGA
>ENA-UENV01000387-UENV01000387.1-marine-metagenome-genome-assembly--contig:-NODE-387-length-12056-cov-184.871746_pt1 | contig 12056 bp, 9 predicted proteins | sample MGYA00237878_ERZ529328 | MGnify/ENA primary metagenome ERZ529328 (study PRJEB26372, sample SAMN05368348) | marine metagenome | biome: cultured habitat; feature: ocean water; material: water; isolation... | reverse complement strand
TGTTTAGGAATTCCTGGTCAAATTGTTGAAATTACCGATATTGTCAAGAAATTGGCAATAGTTGTATTAGTGGGAAAAAGAGAGGTTAATGATGAAGAAGATTCAGTTGAGTCTTGTTTTGGTGACTGGGTATCAGTTCATATGGGCAATTCCTGTGAAGCGTTATTGATTTTAGTAAAAGTTTGATTAACTTATTTAAGAAAAATGTGTTTAGGAATTCCTGGTCAAATTGTTGAAATTACCGATATTGTCAAGAAATTGGCAATGGTTAGTATTAGTGGAGTCAAAAGAGAGGTTAATATTGCTTGCATTATTGATGAAGAACATCCGATAGAGTCTTGTGTTGGTGACTGGGTGTTAGTTCATGTGGGTTTTGCCATGAACCGTTTAGATGAAGAAGAAGCCACAGAAACTTTAAAATTATTGCAGGAAGTCGCTGCAGTAATGAATTAAAAAGTAGGTTTGTTTGAGTAAGGACACATAGGCTTTTAACTTATGGTATAGTTTCTGATCATCTGTAATTATTTTTATTTATGCTACCAGGTTGAATTCAAAACTGAACTGGACCCAAATAACCACTCAAAAAACATTGCTACTCAAACACGAGCTCTGTCACCGGTAGTGCAAATGCAAACACTGCAATGCTCGTGAGTGAGACTTGAGTGCAGCCTTAAATTTAGCAATGGAGTTCACCCCGGGGACCTGGATAACACTCACACTGCCAGCAATAGGGAACAGAAAATTTGTCAAAAATCCAATAATTATTAGATTTTATAAGATTGTTGGAGATTTTTGGGAACGTAAACCTAACATATTATTACATTTATTTCTGATAACTGATATGAAGTACGTTAAAGAATTTCGCGACCCCGACAAAGCACAAGGTTTAGTAAGAGAAATTGCTCAACTCAGCCAAAAGTTAGGATACACCACGGAACACCCACTAAAAATAATGGAAGTTTGTGGGGGTCACACTCACTCTATTTTTAAATATGGCATTCAAGAAGCTTTACCTAATAATATTGAACTAATACATGGCCCTGGCTGTCCAGTTTGCATTATGCCCAGAGGTAGATTAGATGATGCGATCGCTCTGGCAGAAAAACCCAATGTCATTTTTACAACTTTCGGTGATGGGATGCGAGTACCGGGTTCTCAAAAAAGTTTGTTACAGGCAAAAGCTCAGGGTGCAGATATTAGAATGGTTTATTCGCCCCTGGATAGTTTGAAGATAGCTAAAGAAAACCCAGATAAAGAGATAATTTTCTTTGGTTTAGGTTTTGAAACTACTGCCCCCAGTGCAGCTTTAACTATTTTGCAGGCAGAAGCAGAAGGCGTCAAAAATTTCAGTATATTTAGTAACCATGTTTTGGTTGTACCGGCTCTAGAGGCATTACTTAGCAACCCAGATTTAGAATTACAAGGTTTTGTTGGGCCTGGTCATGTGAGTATGGTTATTGGTACTCAAGTATATCACATAATTTCGGAAAAATACCAAAAACCTGTGGTTGTATCAGGTTTTGAACCTTTGGATATTTTGCAGTCTATTTGGATGTTACTACAGCAAATATTAGAAGGTCGTTGTGAAGTTGAAAATCAATATAGTCGCATAGTAAAAGAAGAGGGTAATAGGGTAGCACTTGAAGCCATGAAACGAGTATTTGAAGTGCGAGATACGTTTGAGTGGCGTGGTTTGGGAGAAATTCCCGAGTCCGGATTAAAAATTACTGATGCTTATTCCTGTTTTGATGCTGAGGCTAAGTTTTGTCTGCCTAACAAAAAAGTTGCTGATGCTAAAGCTTGCCAATGTGGGGAAATTCTCAAAGGTGTACTGAAACCTTGGGAGTGTAAAGTCTTTGGTACTGCTTGTACTCCTGAAAACCCGATCGGCACTTGCATGGTTTCCTCTGAAGGTGCTTGTGCTGCCTATTATAAATATGGTCGGTTGTTTAAGAAGGAAAAAGTTAAGGTTTAATGCCAGTGGCTTAGGTTAGGGTTTATAATTGATTCCATAGTGGGACCAATGAACATAAGCCCTTTGTAGGAAATCTCACAAAAAAATCATTTCGTGACAACTGATAAATGATAAATGATAACTAATAACTGATAACTAATAACTGAAATAACTGGTAATCATCATTTAAAAATTTATGCCTACATTACAAGTACTAAAAAACATTAAAAAATCACCCCAAATTTTTCTAGAATAAACGAGAATATTTGGAGTTTCTTGCCCACTATAGTAGGATTATGTTTAATAATTAGTATGATATTTTTGAAGAAAAAAAATATCATTGGTTGGGCTAGTGTCATAAATTAAGTAATATTTTATTAACTGGATATGAACCAGCTAAACAGGAAAATAATGAGTAGATAGATGAGCATAAATTCTCAGGAAAAGAGGTATGAAGCCTGATAAAATTTGACCGTTAATAAATTTAAAAAATTATAATTGAAAAAATTATAATTGAAAAAAAATTGTCTACATCGAAAATACCAATAAATATTGAATTATTCAAAAAAAAATTCGACATTAACCAGAATATTTAGAGTTTATTGCACCGATATTAGTGATGTTATTACTAAAGACAATAGCCCAGTTAAATTTTAATTTATGAACAACAAAAACGATTCTTAACTACTAATTTTTTTTGGTTCCTTTTATACTTATTTACCATTTTTAGCTATTGCCAATATTGGAATATATTTACAGTTACAAGATACCACCATTTGTACTAAATTTTCTCTTCAGTTTACAACTCAAGGTACCGAAGATTGGAGTAACAAAAAAAATCGTTCTTATTTGGGTTGGTATTTTGCTAAACATCCATAAGTAGCTATTGAACCAGATAATTTCATTCGGCTAATATACAGACATCTATTAAAAACTTACTGAGAGTTCATAGAGAAATAAATAATTTCTACAATGAACCTCTATTGGATCGAAAACTCCAAAAACTTTTTAGCAATATGGGTAAGATTCCACCTCAAGTAAACCGTGAATATGTTAATTGTTTAGTAGAAGTACTTTTAACTAATGGAAATAGCGTTGCTTGGTATGCTGAAGGGATATAGAAATCTATAGTAGAAAAATTCGATTCTGAACAAGCACTTACAGCAATACTATCTTTCAATGAATCAAGCATTTCTGCTCGTCTACAACATAAATTATATCAAGAAAAGTTTAAACTTTATTATTGGAAATAATGACAGACTAAAGTTTATATACAGAGAATAAAAAAATGATTTCAAAGTAACAAAAATACAATCCTTCTTTCAATACAATGAAAAATGATTCAGAAATTAAACGTCAGGTTGAAAATTTGAAAAAAATATTATCGTAAATAGATAACTAAATCTAAAAATTAGCAATCTTAATAAAATTGATATTTAAACTGATATTTAATATGACAAACTCTCTATCCAACGAACCCAAACAACATTCTTTATTTAAAAAAATCGAACGAGCGCGACGTCGCCCTACAAAAGTTCGTGACACCAACATTACTCTCGCTTATGGTAGCGGCGGTAAAGCAATGCGTGACCTCATAGAAGATATTTTTGTCAGCAATTTTGACAACCCTATTCTATCTCAACTAGAAGACCAAGCAACATTTGACCTGGCAACCTTTACCGCTCAAGGAGACAGACTTGCTTTTACCACCGACTCCTATGTAGTTGACCCCATCTTTTTTCCTGGAGGTAATATTGGTGAACTAGCAGTCAACGGCACCGTTAACGATCTAGCTGTAAGTGGCGCAAAACCTTTATATCTCTCCTGTGGAATGATTATTGAAGAAGGTTTCCCAGTTGACTCCCTCCGAAAAATAGCAAAAAGTATGAAAGTTGCAGCAGATGTCGCTGGAGTAAAAATTGTTACAGGAGATACAAAAGTTGTTCCTCAAGGCGCTGCAGACAAATTATTTATCAATACTGCGGGGGTGGGTGTAGTTCGCTCTGGTATTTCTATTTCTGCCCAAAATATCCAACCGGGGGATACCGTTATTGTCAATGGTTATCTTGGAGACCACGGAGCAGCTATTACAGTCGCCCGTGGAGACCTGGCCTTAGCAACGGAAGTCAAAAGCGATACTCAAGCTTTAAATGGTTTGGTCGATATTATTCTTGATGTTTGTCTGGAAGTACGGGCGATGCGAGATGCTACCCGTGGCGGTGTAGCAACAGTATTAAATGAATTTGCCATGAGTTCTGAGGTAGGGATACGACTTTTTGAATCTTCTCTACCAGTGCGGGAAGAGGTGCAGGGAGTCTGTGAAATTCTCGGTCTCGACCCTTTATATTTTGCCAATGAAGGTAAGTTAGTGACAGTGGTGCCCAGAGAAAAGGGGGAAGCTGTTTTGGCAGCAATGAAATCTCATCCTGCGGGTATTGATGCTGCTATTGTGGGGGAAGTTATTGCTTCTCCCCCCGGAATTTTGTTCTTGCAAACTACATTCGGCACCGAACGCATTGTGGATATGTTGGTAGGAGAACAACTGCCAAGAATTTGTTAGGCAGGAGCAACACGGAAGTCAAAAGTCAAAATTTAGGAAGTCAAAATTTAGAAAGTTAAAAGTCAAAAGTTAGATTTTAATGGTTTAAAACTTGGGAAGTTAAAAGTCAAAAGTTAGACTTTAATGGTTCAAAATTTTGACGGTTGATCAAAAAAAACTTTTCACTTTCAACTTTTATTTCCCTTCTGCCTTCTGCCTTTCTTTCTCCAAAGTGTAGGTATTTAAAAGCACAGGATATAACACCCATTATCAAATATGCATGAATTAGGAATTACTCAAAATATTGTTGCCATAGTTGCCGAAAATGCTAACAATAGATTGATAAAACGAGTCACCCTAGAAATAGGTGAACTATCTGCTATTATGCCCAATGCTATTGAATTTTGTTTTGATGTTTGCACTCAAGGTACAGTATTGGAAGGGGCAACTTTAGAAATTATCAAAATTCCTGGTTTAGGAAAATGTCGTCAATGTGCAACAGAAATTCCCCTAGAGCAACCATTCGGCATTTGTCATGTTTGTAATAGTGTTGAACTTGATATTATTCAAGGTCAAGAACTTAAAATTAAGGAAATGGAAGTAGAAGAATTATCTGTTTAATATCAAAAGAATTGAAGTTAACTTAAACTTAACTACTTCAACTTTTCCTATTCAGTAAAGTTGACATTGTGTAATATAGTTTTCCCTTTATAACTTAAAATCTCTAAAAAGCTTATCAAAGGTTGAGATAAAGTAGAAGTAATATTATTTTTTTTGAATACCCACAGTGGGAAAATTTTCAAAGAGACATAATATTAGGATTATTTATGGGATTAACTTTAGTAAGTACTTCTAGCATTCAAAAAATTCACCCTCCGTTTCACGAAGTCAATTTATAATTCGTTGCTTTTTTACCACTATCTAATTCTGAATAAAAGTCAACTTTGTCTAACATATTTTCTAATATCAATTGCCACTGCACTGACAATAATTAATCCCTTAACAATAAATTGTAAATAAGGACTTAACTCAATAAATACCAGACCATAATTAATAATTTGGAAAATCAAGACTCCTGTGACAACTCCTGATACAGTACCAATACCTCCGGAAGTAGAAACTCCTCCCACTACACAAGCAGCAATGGCATCTAACTCATACATATTACCAGTATTATTAGTGGCACTGCCAACACGACCTGCTTCTAATATTCCAGCAAATCCGTATAATAAACCCGCTAAAGTATAAACAATTAATAAATACTTAATAACACTAACACCAGAGACAGTTGCTGCTTCAATATTTCCTCCTATAGCATACATATTTCTGCCCAAAATAGTTTGATTCCATAAAACCCAAATAACTCCAATTACTATGACTGCATAGATAATTAAATATGGAATTTCAAAGGAACCTAAAATCAAATCACCTTGAACAAAAGTAGTAAAATTTTCAGCTAATCCACCAACTGGTTGTGCTCCTAAAGGAGGGCGATCAAAATAAATAGAATTTAATCCATAAATTATAATCATTGTTCCTAATGTAGCAATAAAAGGAGGTACTTTAAACATACCTACAACCACTCCATTAATGAACCCAAAAAAAGCACAAATTATCAGAGTAAATAACATCGGAATTATTAAAGGTAATTCCATTAAATTTGGATACATACGGTAAGGATAATCTGCTCCTTGTAATAATGAAGCTGATAATACTGCTCCTACTCCTACTATACGTCCTGCAGATAAATCAGTACCTTGAGTAATTAAAACTCCCCCAACACCCAAAGCAATAATAATTCGAGTCGAAGCTTGAGTTAAAATCAGACGAAAATTATTAACTGTTAAAAAATCAGGTGAAATTATAGTTATAACAATTAACAATAGGATTAACACTAAGTAGATAGCATTATTAAGAGCAAAGTTTATAATTTGTTTAATCATTGGTAAATTTAAATATAATTGTTTTTTTGTTCACACCAAAATCTCTCTCAATTTAAATAAGTAAGTCAAAAAAAAATATATTTTTAAAAGTTTAAAAATTATTTATGAATACTAATTATAATAGTAAGCACTAGTATATTTAGAAAATGAATAAACTTAGAATTACTAAAACTCTTATAGTATGATATTTTCTAATACCAGGACAAGCATTATAAATACAACCCAGATAAACCCATAATTTCCTCTTGAATCCTATTGTTTTGAGTCATTTTTTTTGATTCAACTATACCTGCAACTTTACCGTTACTCATAACTAAAATTCTATCAGTAACTCCCAATAATTCTGACATTTCTGAAGATACCATAATAATTCCCATACCTTCATTAGCTAAATCATTTATTAACTTATATATTTCATATTTAGCCCCCACATCTATCCCTCTTGTTGGCTCATCCAACATCAAAATTTTTGGTTTAGTTAATAACCAACGTCCAATTATTACCTTTTGTTGATTTCCACCAGATAATTTCCCAATTAAAGTTTTTTGTGAAGGTGTTTTTACTCCCATTGAATCAATTATTTCTTGAGTGTGTTGTCGAATTTTTTTTTCGGATAGTAAACCCCAGCTATTCACATAATAATTAATATTAGCAATTGTGGCATTAAAACTTACTGATAAACTATCAAAAATACCCGTACTTCTTCTCTCTTCAGTTACTAAAGCAAATCCCTGAGAAATCACTTTATTAATTCTAGAATTATCAATTTTTTTACCCTCTAAAAGTATTTCTCCTGAACTGACTTTTCTGATGCCAAATATTCCCTCAAGAATATCTGTTCTTTTTGCTCCTACAAGTCCAGCTATTCCTAAAATTTCTCCTGCTTTTAATTCAAAGTTAATATCCTTAATCGAAGGTTGAGTATAAGCAGTTAAATTTTTAACTTCTAAAATAACCTTACCTAGTTGACAAGTTTTATGAGGAAATAAACTAGATAATTTTCTATTAACCATCATCTCTATAATTTCAGATTTGGTTAAATCTTGAGATGGTTTAGTTGCTATACAAAAACCATCTCTCATAATGGTTATTTCATCAGAAATATTTAAAACTTCCTCAATTTTATGAGAGATATAAATAACTCCTACATTTTGATTTTTTAATTGATTAATAATTGAAAATAAATGCTCTACTTCTGTTACCGTTAAAGATGAAGTTGGTTCATCCATGACAATAATTTTAGAATTAGAAGAAACTGCTTTAGCAATTTCTACCAATTGCATTTCTGATATACTCAAAGAACTAACATTTCGTTTAGGGTTAAGTTCTATACTAAGTTTTTCAAACAGATTTTTAGTATCTTTAAAACACTTTATTGTATCAATAAATATTCCCTTTATAGGATATCTTCCTAGCCAAATATTATCCATAATATTCATTTGTCTGACTTGATTAAGTTCTTGGTGAACCATTGAAACACCATACCTTAATGCTTGTTGAGGGCTGAAAATTTTTACCCTTTTTCCAGACAAATAAATTTCACCTGCATCCAACTTATAAATACCAAACAAACATTTCATTAAAGTTGATTTTCCAGCACCATTCTCACCAACTAATGAATGTACTGTACCAGGTCTCACTTTTAATATTGCTCCAGATAATGCTTGTACTCCAGAAAAAGTTTTAGAGATATTAGTCATTTCTAAAGCATACTTCGTCTTGAATTCTTCTCCAACCATATTATTCTTTTTTCTCAAGTATGTTCCACTAATAATATTTTTAGTAATCCCACTATTCGCCCATTAACTAAATTTAAGGAATTCAAGAATAGTGAGATAAGTTTATATAAATATTTATCAGAAATTGAAGTAAATTTATTCTGATAATTAAAACAAACAAGCAGTTAAACTTGTGTGAATTTTTTAGTAAAGTAACTACTGATAATAATCCACACTTTACCTAGAACAGAAGTCTAATTATAAGCATCTTCTGCTACACCCAAATTATCTTTTGTTATAGAAACATAAGGAACTAAGACTGCTTTATTAACATCTAATTTCCATTGAGTATCTGCCAAAATATCTTTACCTAAAGCAGCATTAAAAGCCAAATCAAATGTAGCCTTACCCTGATTCTTAGCATCATTTAAAACAGTACCAACAATTTTTCCTTCTCGAATTTTTATTAACACTTCAGGTATAGCATCAACTCCCACTATTGGAACTAATTTGTTATCTTTAAAATATCCAGCTTTTTCTAAAGATGATAAAGCTCCTAAAGCCATAGCATCATTATTAGCAATTACTAACTCAATTTTATTACCATACTTAGATATCCAGACATCCATTTTATTAGCAGCTTTTGTAGCATCCCACATAGCTGTATCAATTGCTAATTTTTCTACCTCAATACCTGCCTTTTTAACCTCATCAATAACATATTTAGTTCGTGCTTCGGCATCTGGATGTCCTGGTTCACCTTTTAATAAAACATATTGAATTTTTCCATCTTGATTCAGATCCCATTGTTCTTTATTTTTATTCCATAAATTAGTAATTATTGTACCTTGTATAATTCCAGATTCTTGAGAATTAGTACCTACATACCAACTCTTTTCATAACTATTTAAAAGTTCTAATTCTGGCTCTTTATTGAAGAAAATCACAGGTAAATTTGCTTTTTTAGCTTTTGCTATTACTGTTATAGCTGACTTAGGATCTACTAAGTTAATTGCTAAAGCTTTGACTCCCTTAGCAATCATGGTATCAATTTGCTCAAGTTGCTTGGCTTGATTATTTTGTGAATCATTAATAAATAATCTTGCTTTAGCATTAGCACTTGATTCAATATAACGACGTACATAAGACATAAAGTTATCATCATATTTGTAAATAGTGACACCTATCTTAATTAAATTTTCCTTGTTATTACTAGTATTTGCTGTACAACCTATAAATAACAGAGATGCTAAAATTGAAGCTATGAATAAACTCTTTTTCATCACAAAAATTCCTAAATTATAATTACTATTATTATCAATTTTTTTCATGGCTTTAAATTTTAAATTATAAAATTGACACTATTTATTACTCCTATATATGTAGTAATATTTATAAGTAAATATTTTTTAATCTAAAAAAAAACTACAAAAATTACTGCTTTTATAACACTACTATCAAACTTTCATAAATTCTAATTTGAGATAGTTTAGTTTTGAGCAATATCAGGAAATTGTCAGTAAAAAGCTATGCTTTTATTAATTGATCTGAATAATTAATTTTAGATAAAATAGTATAACTTTTCCTGTTTATACTTGTCAAACTTTTCTGAAGGAAAGATCAAGGTAAAATCGGAAATTAAATCCAAATTATCTGATAAAAATGCCTGAAAATTAGTTAACATCATAAATAAAAAAAATATAGTGGTTGTTGATAGTCGATATGGATGTACATCCTTAGTCAAAAAAACTGTAGATATTCCTCGCAATTAGTTAATAGGCTATATCCTTAGATGTTTTTACGATAAGCCGATAGGTCATAATAGCTGTGGTTGTTCTAGATGATATGGGAAAAATTTTTAACTGAATGCTCAAGAAACATCGGTAAAGAGCAAAAGTTATAAAAAAATACAAAAATAGCAATTAGCAACTGAATTGACATCAAAAAAAAATTTACATATCTTAATATTCTATTTTTTTAATCTTTCCCTAGATTATATTTGCAACTATTTAGTCTACACTACTAATAATAAATAATAAAACAAATATTTACTATACAGTAAAACATTTATACTATCGCTAAACTATAAATAATCTGAAAAAAGATAGTATTTTCTATCAAATATTTTTGGAACTTTTCAAAATTTTCTTTTAACTAATTAACCAACCTAATACCGATTCTCAAAGTTATGAATTTACCTCTAATGAAGTCAAACAATTATCTTTTCGTTTAGACAGTTAATTTTTTCCAACTGAAAATAAATCTAATCAAATTTTTTACCTTTTAAAGCTTAATTTCAAGCAGATTTAAGCAGATGATAATTTCTATTATCGCTTATTTACCCAATTATTTCTCTTTTTACGACAATATTAACCCTCTAATCCTTAACACATAATAGTTATTGTCCCAGTCGTAATATAAAAAGGAAAAAAATTAGCGCTTTGGCAACATTTTAGTCTCAAATAAATTTCAACCTTAATAAGGTTGAAAAACTAAAAATTAAATAAATGGAGAAAAATTATGTGTGTAACTTGTGGTTGTTCCGGTAATAATGAAGCTACTATTACTAACTCTCAAACAGGAGAAAAAATAGCAATAAGTAACCATCATCCTCATACCCATACTCTCCCAGATGGTACTGTCATTACTCATACTCATTCTGATAATTATACTCCCAAAAATCATAATCATAAAACGGCAGAAGATCATGCCAAAATCCACAAAAATACTATTAGTTTAGAAAAAGAAATTTTACAGAAAAATGACCTGATAGCTGCCCAAAATAGAGGTTGGTTTAAAGGCCGAAATATTTTGGCTTTAAATTTAGTTAGTTCTCCTGGTTCTGGCAAAACAACTTTATTATCTCGCACAATTAATGATTTAAAATCTGATTTGACTTTTAGTGTGATTGAGGGTGACCAAGAAACTATTAATGATGCGGAAAAAATTCGCAAAACTGGTTGTAAAGTTGTGCAAATTAATACTGGTAAAGGCTGTCACTTGGAAGCTGCAATGGTAGAAAAAGGTTATACAGAATTAAATCCTCCTTTAAATTCAGTTTTGATGATTGAAAATGTGGGGAATTTAGTTTGCCCTGCTTTATTTGATTTAGGAGAAAGTTGTAAGGTGGCAATTCTATCAGTTACTGAAGGAGAAGATAAACCGATTAAATATCCCTATATGTTTCGAGAAAGTCAGGTAATGATTCTGACAAAAATTGATTTATTGCCTTATTTACAGTTTGATTTAAACCGCTGTGTTGAATATGCAAAGCAGGTAAATCCTCAGATTCGTATTTTTCAGGTTTCTGCTTTTACCGGAGAGGGTTTGAATAAGTGGTATGATTGGTTAAAAAGTTAAATTATTCTCGAAAAATTATCAGGTAATCTAAATATTTTATCCTAGGGGTTTAGTGTTCATATATCAGGGCGAATGGGATTGAAATACTAAACTCCTACAGCTTTTTTTACAAATTATTTTATGTGGTAATCGTGTCTTTAAAAATCAAATTAATGGTATTTTGTTTTGTTGATTTAATTCTAATGGTAATTTAATAAAAATAGGAGATTAAATAATATAAGAAAAAAAATCTTTTGCCCCACAAAAAAAATGTAGAAATATCTCAAAAAAAGGCTCGGTTTTCACAGGATATATTCTTGGCAGTAGAGATGAGATTAAAAGTTACGTTTTTATCTGAAATTTAATTAATTAATTAATTAATGATGTGAAATTTTTAGAAATAATTCTTTCTCAAATTCCCTAGATTTTTCTCAACAGATGAATTGTGAAAACTACACGCTGAATAATTCAAAAATAGAATGTTGGGTTTCCATGGCTCAACTCAACCTACGTTTACTATATTTACTACTTTTTTACTGGGGTTAATATCAAGCATCCATCTG
>ENA-UENV01000363-UENV01000363.1-marine-metagenome-genome-assembly--contig:-NODE-363-length-12443-cov-2.628848_pt1 | contig 12443 bp, 6 predicted proteins | sample MGYA00237878_ERZ529328 | MGnify/ENA primary metagenome ERZ529328 (study PRJEB26372, sample SAMN05368348) | marine metagenome | biome: cultured habitat; feature: ocean water; material: water; isolation... | reverse complement strand
GATTGCTTTGGGGATGAGAATGGAGAAATAAGCTTCTCTGCCATGAATGGTACGGCTCCTTATGTTTTCAGTTGGCAGAAAATAGATAATAGTCTAAACGGAGATGGAGCGCTGACTAGTGATGGCGAGGAAGTGCTTCTTAATGGGTTACCTGCTGGAGACTATACAATTAATATTAGTGATGATTTTGATGACACAACGTTCACCGTTACGATCGCCCAGCCAGACCTTGTGGTTGTAGATTTGCTGGAAAAACAGGATGCTTCTTGCTTTGGGGTTTGTGATGGGATATTAGAGGTCGCTGTCAGTGGAGGGGTTGCGCCTTATCAACTGCAATGGAATACAGGTGCTAATACTGCCAGACTAGAAGGACTATGCGCTAATGTTGGGGATCAGTACATCTTAACGGTAATCGATGCCAATGGCTGTACCGCGCTTTTTGATACAATGATCACAGAACCCTTAGAGTTCGTAGTCACGGCTCAGGAGCAGAAGTCCGTTTCCTGTTTTGGGGGGTTAGATGGCGAAGCAACCATATCTCTGCAAAATGGCACGGCAGCCTCTATCCTTTGGAGTACGGGGCAAGGAGGTGAAGTAGCAGGAGGATTACCAGCAGGGAATTACAGCGTAACCGTTACCAATACCGACGGATGCCAAGCGGAAGGCCTCACCCAGATCACCCAACCTAATTCTCCCGTTGGTGTGCAGATAGAAACCTTGAATCCAATTAGTTGCTCAGGGGACCAAGATGGCATCCTAAAGGCATTGGTTTCTGGGCCTGGCGAGAGCTTTACCTATGCTTGGAATTCTGGTGCTACCGTTGAGACCTCTGCTGACTTAGGTGCTGGCGATTACCAAGTGACGGTTAGGAATGAAAAAGGCTGTGAAGCAGAAGCCAATTTCTTCCTAGCTGAACCGACGCCCCTAAGTGCAACATTGGGAAAGAAAGATTTGACTTGCCTTGATCCTCCTAATGGAGGCGAAATCTATATTGAAGAAGTAAGCGGCGGTACACCGGACTATGTATTTGCTGTTGATAATGGTCTTTTTCAAAGCCCCACTATTTTCCAGCAACTGGAAGAAGGAGCCTACACGGTAACTATTCAAGATCTTGCCGGATGTGAATTGCAGTTGCCGGTTGTGGTTTTGGGCCCTCCTGTTTTAACGGTTGACCTAGGTGAAGACCAGACCATTTCCTTAGGTGATTCCATCCTGCTTAGTCCGATCGCCAATAGTCAGAGTGTGGTCTATGCCTGGAAAGACCTAGATGGTATTTTTGCTGAGGGCGATAACATTTGGTTGAAGCCAACTTTTACACGCCAATACACCATCGATGCTTTTGATACGGTAACTTCCTGCACTGCCAGCGACCAGATCGTTATCCAGGTGGATAAGAGCCGTAAGATCTATATCCCGAATGTTTTCGATCCAGGATCATTGCAAGGGAATGAGCGACTACAAATCTATGCTGGGGTAGGGGTCGTGGCAATCAAAAGCTTCCGTGTATTTACTCGCGCAGGAGATCAAGTTTTTGAACGGCTTAATTTCCTTCCCAATTCGCTGGATGCTGGCTGGGATGGTACCTTCCGAAACCAGCCTTTGAATACTGGCGTCTATGTATATTTCGCGGAGATAGAGTTTGTGGACGGTCTCACGGAAGTGTTCTCCGGAGATGTATTGCTAATGAGGTAGGGGGCGCAAAAGCTAAGAAGGTTTGTAGGTTGCGTAGAAGGTAGCCCCTAAAATTATGGCTCCACCTAGGATCTCTTGCGGTGTAGGGGTTTCGCTTAGTAATATCATAGCTCCCAGAATGCCGTAAACAGGTTCCAAACTAGCTATTACACTGGCGGTCTTGGCTTTTACCGTTTGTAAGCCATTGATGAAGATGGTATGGGAAAAAGCCGTGAATAAGAATCCCAGTAGAATCAGTAAAGCCCAATCAGTCGAACTTAGGATAGGTCGCAATACAAAGAAGAAGGGCAACAGAAGTATGCTGGCTACAGTGTCTTGATAAAGTGCGATGAGGCTGCCCTGGTAATCTGCTACGTATTTCCGATTCAAGATAGAGAGAATAGCAAAAGTAGCACCAGAAACAATACCCCAAAGCGCTCCTTGCGTCATCTGATTCCCCAACTCAAAACTGGGTATAACCAATACCACACCTCCAAAAGTTATGATGGCCAGAATAAAATCTCGGAGTAGCAACTTTTCTTTGAAAAAATAGGGTTCGAGAAAGGCTGTAAAGATCGGGAAGGTGGAATAGGTCAATAGGCCAATGGCTACGCTAGAAATTTTAATAGAATGAAAAAATGTGAGCCAATGAACCGCTAGAATGAGGCCAAAGAGAGAAAACCAGAGGTAGTCTTTACTTTGCTTTAAGCGAATGGATTGACCTCGGTAAGCATACAGCATAAAAAGGGCAATCGCTCCAAAAAATACCCTGCCCAACACAATGATCAAAGCAGGCTGATCTACAAGCTTTCCGAACAAACCCGCTAAGCCGAAAAGGAATACGGCAATGTGAATTTGTATGAGGTCCTTACGTTTGGCCAAGTATACTGAGTTTAGGCAAAAACCTAAAGGTACTATTTCAAATACGATTCAAAAAAGGCATCCATATGATGTTGACAAAATCGGTTCATCTTCAAACCCAAGTCTAAGGTGTGGGGCCATCCTTTCAAACGATGATACGATGAACTAACTCCTACCGCCTCTAGCTGCTGATCTAAGGTGTCGGCTTGACTTATCGGTACCAAGTCATCCAAGGTTCCGTGGAAGGTAAGGGTAGGCGGGTCATCGGAACTTATGAAGTTTAGCGGCGAGGCATCCAGGTACTGAGCATGGGTATCGCTGTTATAAGTTACGCCAATGAAGTCAGATACACTGGGGTGGTTACGTGCGTAGGCAGTCGTTAGGTCTACAGGGCCGTAGAAGTTAACCAAGGCTTGAATCTCAGTACTGGCTGTGCTACCGCAGGGAGAGGACGAAACGAAAGTGCTATCGCGGGAGTGATAAGCTAGCATCATTCCCAGGTGTCCACCTGCTGATCCGCCAATCACGGCAATCTTAGTAGTATCAATCTGATAATCTGCCGCATGGTCTTTGAGCCATTGCAAGCCACAAACCACATCCTCTAAGGCGGCAGGGTAAGCAGCTTCTTGAGAAAACCGGTAGGAAACAGAAGCTGTTACATACCCTTTCTCCGCAAAATCTACTAGATATCTACGATAATCATCTTTATTTCCCTTCTTCCACGAACCTCCGTGGATAAAAAGTAGCAAGGGAGTAGGCTCCGATAAATTCTTGCCGTGATATAGGTCTAATTTGAGCTCTTTTTCCGGCGTCGTCTTGAACGTGAGATCTAGATGTGATTGCAAGGTTTCAGGGATTTCTGGTTCAGTTTCAATGAGCTTTAGCATTCCGGTAGCGTATGCTATTTTCATCGTACCTTGACTACTATATCCCTTCGGAGCTTTGGAAACGTCATCGCTTGAACAGGCTGCGAGCAGTAAAAGTACGCATAGACTAGTGGAAATAAAGATGCGAGTCATAGCATTGGGCTTAAGGGTTTAGGGAATAATGGGAGGACTTATAACATCCAAGTATCGTCCCATCCAATAAGGGAGTAACCAGATATCACCAGCGCTGTACTCCGTTCTGCCTCCTCCTTGACTATCTAAGCGAAAGCGATTGGCATTGTGGCGTGAAATCTTTGTCTCGCCGGGAGGTAATACTGCTGCCGTAGTTTGGTTCCTAAAGTTTGGATCGATCTGAGTGATATCCTGGCGATGGCTATTTTCCGTACTCCAATCGATTAGATCCATGGGATATTCTTGAAGATACCAAATGGCATTTGAAAGGTCAAATGAATCCGGCTCAACCAAGGCCGTAAATATGTTCCATAGACCTTCTTTTTCTGGGCGTTCTAATTCCCAGTGTTCGACAATGGCTTGCCTATACAAGGTGCGGAGACTGTCGGTAAAAGCATAGCGATATAGTCCCCAATAGCCCAGAAAGTACATTTCATCATCAGAGTGGTTCCATTCTTCCGATAACATTTTGCTCCAATCATCTGCATCCTCAGGGGCCGTCCTAACTTCTGCCATGGGAAATAAGAGGTTGTCCAGATAGCCATGTTCCTCCATGAGTTCATAGGCCTTTTCCTTGTATTTTTCTTTTTGTGTGAAATGATAGGCAGTCTGCAGCATGCCAATGATATTGGAGGAGTTCAATTTCCGATCACCCACCATTTTGGGCCTCGCATTTACATATTCTGGGTTCCAGCGGCCCCAGGTAGTGGGCTTACCATCGTAGTCCACCAAGTACATATCGTGCCGTAGGACATGAGACATCAATGTATCCATAAGCTCAATGGCCTTTGCTTTGAGGGCGGGACTCGGTGCCAGGTCTGCTAAGACGCCGAAGGCAAATATGTGGCCGATGGCCTCGTCGCTACTGGTGGTTCCCTTCCAGTCCCAACGTGGATCTGGGGCAATGTGCCATCGATCCGGGTCAGCGAGTTGCTCGAGGTAGCCATGTCGTTCAAAAGAGCGGGAAGGGAAGCCTGATACAGGATTTATATCATAAAGCCGTTCCATGGCGGCCAATGATTCTTCGCAGTTGGCTAAGGCTTCGGGATCCTTTGTCACGGCATAGCGGAAAGCTTCTCCTCCGAGATACATGGACGTCCAGAGACCATCGTTATCGGAATCTACCAAATAACCGGTCGAGGGATTGCCCTCTTCAAGCCTCGCTAAGGAGGCATTGAATCCGTACCGGATGTGACGATCCCGAACCTGTTGGTCATAGAACTTGGCCTTTTCCTGTAAAGTCCATTGCTTTTGATGGATTTGACTTAGCCCTGATTTCGTGAGTATAAGAATTGGGCCCTTTTTACCTGCTTTTATGGAGACCACCTCGTTATCCACCAACCATCTCTTGCCGTTATAGTACCGAATTGCACCATCAGTACACTAAACGCTCCTTTGCGGCTACCAAACCAATAGGTACTATCGACTACTGCTACGGTGGTAAGGTCAAGATGGGGTAGTGCTTTATGCCATGTCTCAGATTTATCTGAAGCATTTGTTTCGATTGTAAAGTATCCTTCCTGAGAAGCGACCACTAAACGACTGTTGATGTCATCAAGAGCAAAGGCGGTGAGGTTGTTACCATTGTAAATCACCTGCAGCTGCTTGTTTTGAGTTGAAAACCGTAGGATTTGTTGTTGAGTAAGTATGAAGAAATCTCCTTCTTTCGTTGACGCTAAAGCTAGTATTGAAGAGCTCTCTACCTTTTCTCGCCAAGGTGGCAAATCACCTTGCAACCAGACCAATTCGCTGTCTTGAGCCAATAGGAAAGAGCCGTCAGAACTAACAGCTACATGGCTGGGAGCATCGAGTTCATGCAAGAGATAAGTTCTAGCTGCTAGTGCATTACTGAATATGGCCTCTTGGTTGACATAAACGAACTGCTGAGCGTGTAGTCCGATAGCGCTAACTTGCATATCGGTAATGGGACGATGGCGGCGGTAGGGTACCAGTTGTCCTGGATACAAATGTTGCCCTCCTTGGCAATGGTAGAGGCCGGCAGAGGTTAAAACCTGAATGTCTCCATTGCGATCGGTTTCTATTGCTTTTAACTCCAGATCTTGAGCGGGAGACTCAAACTTGACCGCAAAGACTTGTGTGAAAGCTTCATCCAAATGCCTAGATCGAGTGGAAGTAGAGGCAGCTTCCTCTTCACAGCTATAGATTAAAGTCAGCGTAAACAGTAGAAATAGAACAAGTAATCGGTGCATATAGATAGGATTTCCAAGAGATGGCTTCTAGACATTTGATAGGGCTGACCTAGGTCAGAAAAAGGAGCAATTCCCTGCTGAGGGGTGCCCTTTCATTGGTCTAAATTAGTAAATGTGGCCAAGCTCTCCCCAATGATATTTTACGATAATGCTATAATTTTTTAACCTGGAGTTGATCTATGTTTACTTACTTGCGGCTGCTTTTATTTGAAGATTTCGTTCAGCCTCGAGGACCAGTATTGGGTACTGATTTCATAAAACAGTCCAGAAATAGTTTCTGAAGGACTAAAAATACCTATATTAGGTGACGCTCTTGCATGAGCATATTTATGGAGTTAAAATGGTCTTTTTGTGAAATATCATTTGGTTAGTAGTGAAATACTGATCAATCTAGTGGATAGTTGCGGGGAATCTTTGTCCGCTTATCCAAATTAAAAATTGTTCCTGCATCAGCACTATATTAGGTAGATAATCATCCTAGTACGTTATTACACTTCTTCATCTTCGCCGGGTTAAAAAATTACTGCTTTTAAGTAAAAAAGTATAAGCACAAGACTACTAAAGCATTGTAAATTAGTAATTCATCAAACTAAGTTATCCCAACATATTTCTTCTGGGATTAAGACCCTTGTAGATCAATAAGGCGGCAGTTTCAGTATAGAGGAGACAGGTTTTGGTCTACCCACTATCCCAAATCCATTCTTGGACTTATACGGTAAGCACTTAACTATCATAAATACCAATCTAGTTTATGAAAAGCCTAACTATGTACTCTAGACTTTCCATTATGATTCTAGGGCTTCTCTTTTTTACCACCTGTGAAAAAGAAGATCCTCTCGAAGCTCCGACGGCCGGCATCTTCCGCAGTATTGTGGGAAAACAAGTGGCTTTCACTGCACTTACCTTGCATGCAGACCAATGGCTCTGGGACTTCGGGGATGGACAAACGAGCACGGAGCAGAATCCAGTTCACATCTACGAGGAAGGGGGCGTCTATACGATTACCCTCAAAGCTAGCAATGATGCGGGATCAGCTGATGCCACTTCCCAAGTCTCTCTTGATCTATCCCCATTTGAGATGCTAACGGGTGGGAGTGCTGCCCCAAATGGAAAAACCTGGCGGATCAGTGCGGCTCATTCTGACCAAGATGTGATCGCATTGGCGGATCCTGGACTTACAGTCATACAGGAGGTACCACAAGGAGCACTGGGACTTTTCCTTGGCCTTGGCGAGGAGTATGAAGATGAGTTTACTTTTAAAGCCGATGGCTCCTATACCCATGACACCAAAAACGGAGCTGCATTCTGTAGCCTAGTATATGCAGTCGTCAACCAATTGGATGTGGTCAATATTACTGAGGAAAGTCAGAGTTTCGGCTTTGCGGCGGTGGCCTTCACCCCAGACCCTAGCGCGACTTTTACCTACACCGAAGAAAAGGATCTAGTTCAGACGGTCGTAAGTCAAGCGGATGGATCGACAACAGGAGACCTCACCTTCGCAGGAGTTAGTACGCTTAGTTTTTCTGGAAATGAATTTATTGGATTGATGGATTTCCACAGAGAGGCTATTATCCAAGAAATCACGCCGGAAAAGATGCGTTTGGCAATGTTCATGTCTGCGACGCAAGGGGCACATTTCAATAAGCCTTCCCTCGTCGTCATTTTCACCTTCGAAGCCGTTAACTAAGGCCTTCGCACTCATTAGTAAGACCCAGAATTTTTATAAAACCAACAATCATGCGAAAAACATTTAGCTCTACAATATATAATCCAATGGCAATCCTATGGATGGCATTATGCTGTCTAGTTTGGCCAATGGATATTTTAGCGTCAGATGCTCCAGCAATGGAGAAAGATCTAAAATGGCGGACTATCAATGGACAGGTTATTGAAGCGGATGGAGAAACGCCCTTGATCGGTGTAACCGTAATGGTAAAGGGAACATCAACTGGGACAGTAACTGATATCGACGGGAATTATAGTGTTGAGGCTTCAGAGACAGATGTACTGATTTTCTCGTACATCGGTTATCAAACTCAGGAAGTTACAGTTGGAAGCCAAACCCGAATTGATGTCAAGCTTAGCCAAAGTGCCATTATTGCTAATGAAGTGGTAGTTACAGCATTAGGGTTAACAAGAGAGGAAAAGTCCTTGGGATTCTCCGTGGAACGCCTGGAAGGGGATGAATTGCGTAGGGTAACACAGGAGAATGTCCTGAATGGTCTGGCCGGTAAGGTAGCCGGTGTGACCATCAATTCTACAGGAGGAACTGGATCATCGGTTAGTATGGTCATTCGAGGAGCGACCTCCTTAAGTAGTGACAACCAACCCCTATTTGTGGTAGATGGGGTGCCTTTGATTAGTACCTTAAACAACATCACAGAATTTGGTAGCCGGAATCCGGTAGATTATGGAAACGCGATCTCCGATCTCAATCCGGATGATATCGAAAATGTGTCCATTTTGAAGGGACCAAGTGCAGCAGCACTTTATGGCTCTCGGGCAGGAAATGGTGTTGTTTTGATCACCACGAAATCTGGGAAAAAAAGTGATGGCGTTCGGGTATCCGTTAGTTCCAATACGGTATTTGATCAGCCTTTCAAGTTTTTCAAGCGGCAATATCAATTTGCTCCAGGTTTCTTTTCTTTTACACCGGATGACCTGCCTCCAGGGACCACCCTCACTGTCAACGAAGCCGAGGGAGCAGGAGCAGGAATAGAGTTGGACAAAGGCTATTTTGCCGTACAATGGAATAGTCCCCGAGATGCCAATGGAGTGCAAGTGCCGACCGAGCTGCGATCCTATCCAGATAATGTCAGGAATTTCGTACAAACGGGTATCACTTCAACAAATACGGTTGCCATTACGAACAATACCGATCGAATGAACTATCGGTTGGCTTATACGAATATGAGCCACCGCGGAATCGTACCCAATTCAGACCTTTTCCGTAATAACCTAACCCTGGGGACCAACTTGAATGTTACGGATCAATTGACAGTAAGTGCCAATGTAAATATCAATAGTACCGGCTCCAACAACCGGCCTGCCAGCAACCGAGGCACCAACCCATTGGAGTGGGCTTATAAAGTTCCTGCCAGCACCAATATTCTTGATTTGAAGGATTATTGGGAGCCTGGCCAGGAGGGCTTACAGCAGCGCACACCGGCAAACGGACTCTATAACAACCCCTACTTCCTTGCTAATGAGGTGAACAACAGCTTTAACCGGGATCGAATCTTCGGTAATATCAGAGCCAATTGGCAGATCACTCCTACTTTTAGTTTTATGGGACGCTATTCTCTCGATCGCTTCAACGAAAAGCGAGAGACCAAGATTGCTCCTAGTTATACCCGCGAAACCAATAATGGTGCTTACGGAATCGTAGACCTGAATAATTCTGAGCAGAACATTGATGTACTGGCTACCTATGCACCGAAGATCAAGAATTTCACGCTTTCTCTATCGGCAGGAGGGAATGTGCTCTATAGTCAAAGTTCATTTATTAGTAACTCCTCTAAGTCTTCGGTGGGTCTCATCGTGCCGAACGTTTATTCTGTCTCCAATATCAAGGCGGGCGCTCTGGATTTCAATAGTGCTCGAACGGAGAAAGCAATCTACAGCGCTTATGGTATGGCAAACATCGGCTTCAAGGATATGATCTACTTGGATCTGACGGCTCGAAATGATTGGTCAAGTACGCTACCTAAGGAAAATCAATCTTACTTCTATCCCTCCGTGTCGCTGAGTGTTTTAGCTAATGAAATGTTCGACTTCGGTCGTCAAGTAGGTTTAGTGAAACTGAGAGGGGGTTGGGCAAAAGTGGGTAATGATGCAGATCCTTACCAGTTGTATCCGACCTATGGAGACATTGGCCAATGGGGAGAGTCTACTCGATTGAGTAAGTCAGGCACAATTCTAACCCCAAATCTACGCCCAGAAGAAGCTACTTCTTGGGAAGGGGGGATTGATCTTAGTTTCTTCCAGAACCGCTTGCGATTCGAGGGAACTTATTATGAAGTAGAAAACCGCAATCAAATCATTCGCAATATTCCGATTGCAGCTTCATCAGGTTTTGACCGAATCAATATCAATGCAGGCTTGATCAGTAGCCGAGGCTGGGAACTAGGATTGGGTTTTACGCCCATACAGACCAATGCGCTCCGCTGGGATATCAATACTAACTTTACTTGGAACCGAACCCGCCTAGATGCCTTATCGGATGGCATCGATATCCTTCGATTCTGGAGTGATGCAAAAGGTGGGGCATGGACCTACGTGGGAGATGATATCGGAGATATTTACGACGCGCAGGTGCTAAAGGTAGAGGATCCGAACTCTCCTTATTTTGGTTACCCGATTTTGGGTGGGGCAGATTTTGAATGGCAAGATATAAGCGCTGAGAACACGCGCAATAAAGTAGGAAATTATAACCCGGATTTCATTCTTGGATTTCAAAACCAGCTTTCCTACAAGAATTGGACCTTAAGCTTCACCGTAGACTGGCGTAAGGGGGGACAATTCATCTCGCAAACGTTTCGATACATGGCCGAGGATGCAAGTACACAGTACTGGCTGGATAATCTAATTAATCCGGAAGGCCGTACGGGACAAGAACTACGGGACTGGCTCGTGGCTAATCAAGATCAATACATCTTGAATGGTTTTCACATAGTTGGTGGCCCAACCGCTGAATATGGAGGATTTCCTGAGGATTTCAGTGGGGTAGTGGTGAATGATGGATATTTTATCCCTGGTGTGGTACAACTTCCTGATGGTACCTACATCGAGAATTTAGGTGACAATAATCCAATTCCGTTCCTGCCTTACATCGTTTCCTATCCTTGGCAGTTTGCTAGCCCTTCCTTATTTGATGCGGATTTCGTAAAACTTCGTGAGCTTTCTTTGTCTTACCAAATGCCAAACAATGTATTGCGAAAACTAGGTAATATCCGTGATCTAAGTTTGTCTTTATACACCCGTAATGTGGTACTATGGACTAAGGCCAAAATCGCCATTGACCCAGAACGTGCATTCCAGGCTGAAGCTTCTTCCGGGAACAGAGGAACGCAGTTTAAGCAAGGGATCGAGCGCTACAATGTTGAGCCATGGGTATTGCCGATTGGCTTCAGACTCAATTTTACTTTTTAGTGCAATTGGCCTTTACATTCCACAACCAATTTAAACTAAAGAAATATGTTCACTATATATAAGAAGTCGTTTTTAAGTTTAGTTCTCCTGTTGCTCTTTAGCACTGCTTGTCATGACCTGGAGGAACTAAACGTCAATCCGAACGGGGTAGATCCGATCAATGCACACCCCAACCTTTTGATGAGTACCGTTATCACTACGACCGCTCAACGAGTAGTGGGGCTAGGCTACGGAGATTTGGCAGGGGTGATGCAGCACACGCAGAAAGATGGTTGGAGTAGCTCCCACAATGCCTATGATTGGTCTGATCAAAGCTGGAACGCCTACTACGGAATCTTGCGTAATGATGACGAGTTACGCATCAAGGCCGTGGAAATGGGGTTGCCGTTTCATGAAGGTATGGCTTTGGTTTTCAAATCCTATGTATTTGGATTAATAACCGATCTATGGGGAGATGCGCCCTATAGTTCTGCCTTAAAGGGAGAGCAAGGAGGTGCTAGTAATATCAAGCCATCTTTTGATGCGCAAGCTGATATTTATGCAGGTATTCTGGCAGATTTAGAAAGGGCCAACGAATTGCTTTCCCAGGCTCCTGACACCTATAAAGATATTAACCCTTCACAAGACGTACTCTATGCTGGCGATGTGCAAAAATGGCGCAAATTCGCCAACTCCTTGGCTCTACGTTACTATATGCGTTTGAGCGAAAAAGAACCTGGCATCGCCAAGGCTGGGATAGAGAAGATCGCTGGAGCTCCAGAAATGTATCCCTTAATCACGGATCCAGCAGATGACGCGGCAGTGGCCTACATAGGCAATAGCGATGTGGACTCATGGCCGAACAATACTGTTTTTGACGGGACTGGTGGAAGCAATTTCCGCAGACTAAAAATGTGTGCTACCCTGGTAGATAAACTACAATCCCTGGGAGACCCAAGACTTGGGATTTGGGCCGAGAAGATTGATATTCCGCTAGAGGTAGACCCGGAAATGCCGGATGGTAGTGATGAGATCATAAATGGTATCCGCAAAGTGGCCCCCGATGTAGCCGCTCAATACCAACAGACTCATGGCTTTCCATTGGATCTAGATACGGACTACGTGGGCCTACCTCCATCTTGGTCTATCGTGCCTCAGGCCTATAATCTCAATCCCAACTTGGAGCAGGCTCCGAACAACCCTCACGCCTCACACCTAAATGATCGATATGGAAATGCTAGCGGGCCACTCTTAAAATCTCGTTTGCTCTCTGCATCTGAGGTCCATCTCATCTTGGCGGAAGCGGCATTGAAAGGATGGAGTGTGGGTGAAAGCGCAGCCTACTTCTACGAGCAAGGTGTTGCAGCAAGTTTCGTTACTTGGGGTGTAGATGGTCAGTTCAAGTCCTACATAGCTGGTGAAGGCGCAGCATTTAATGGCACCTTAGAGCAAATCATGGAGCAAAAATGGATCGCCAGTTGGACGGCTGCGGCTGAAGCTTGGTTTGATTATC
>ENA-UENV01000356-UENV01000356.1-marine-metagenome-genome-assembly--contig:-NODE-356-length-12641-cov-2.628331_pt1 | contig 12641 bp, 9 predicted proteins | sample MGYA00237878_ERZ529328 | MGnify/ENA primary metagenome ERZ529328 (study PRJEB26372, sample SAMN05368348) | marine metagenome | biome: cultured habitat; feature: ocean water; material: water; isolation... | reverse complement strand
ATCGTACGATGGCCATTCACCAGAAATCTCATCCGGAACTTACCCAAGATCAAGTGGCTTGTCAGGTGGATATTGCTTTTCAATTGTACGGCATTGATGGCCTTGCTCATTTTTATTTTCAAGATCAAGTGGCTAAGGACTCGCCACTATTCAATCGGGAGAGCTTTCAGAAATTAATACGAGATCTACCGTATCTAGAGAAGGCTGAAGCTTGCCGTCTACCGAATTGATGCTAGTTTTTTTACTTTTGCGGAAAAAAGAATTTGGAAAAGCTGGCACAACATATAGAAAGCCTCATTTTTTCAGCTGAAACCCCGATCTCCAAAAAAGAGATTATTGAATGCCTTACTGAAGCCTTTGGGGTTAAGTTCAACGTAGCGGAAATAGATGAGGCTATCCAGGCCTTGCGAGAGCGTTATGAAGATGAAGCCTTCTCCATAGAACCTTTACAAATCGCAGGGGGGTATCAGTTTCTCACCAAAGGAGCTTACCACAATACGATCGGGATATACTTGAAGCAGACCATGAAGAAGCGCTTGTCGCGCTCCGCACTGGAAACGCTATCCATCATTGCTTACAAACAGCCTGTGAATAAAAGTGAGCTAGAACGAATTCGGGGCGTGAGTTGTGACTATGCTATCCAAAAACTTTTGGAAAAAGAACTTGTTGCTATTGTAGGGAGAAGTGAAGGTCCAGGACGTCCCTTGCTGTATGGGACAAGCGAAAAATTCATGGATTATTTTGGATTGAAAAGCTTGGAAGATCTTCCAAAACCCAAAGAATTCAAAGAGCCTAGCAACCAAATTGGCGAACAGGCTCCCATCGAAGAAGCGGTTAGGCTTCAAGATGAACCGGCAGCAGAATCCCCTGCTCCAACAACAGAAGAAGAATAGCTATGAGTGTAGATAAACCATTAGTTAATAAGGTAGCCGCTAGCGGCTTGATCACAATAAAATTAGAAGACTTCTTACCTAAGGAGTCTGTCGTGGAAATGGACTTGAAGGATTATCTCTTTCATGGTCTTATTTTAAAAGAAAAAGATTTTAGGACAGCGCTGAAGGAGATGGACTGGACACAATTTGAGGGCCAGGTCCTGACTGTGTTTTGCTCCACTGATGCTATCATACCCATGTGGGCCTACATGTTGGTAGCTACCTATGCCACACCGCATGCTCATACGGTTTTCCAAGGAACCAAGGACGAATTCCTCCGGCACGCCCTTTATCAAAGATTGAACGAGATTGATTATGAGCAGTACGAAGGACAACGTTTGGTGATCAAAGGTTGTGGAGATGAACCCGTACCTGCCTCCGCTTACCTGGAGATTACACGCCGTCTTCAGCCTATTGCGCAAAGTATTATGTATGGAGAACCCTGCTCAACGGTTCCGATTTATAAGAAAAAAAGGCGATAGGCTACTTACCTCTTGATTCGTGAAGCAAGCTTATTCCACATAAATTGTTTCAAGGATCGGTTCGACTCGATTTTTCGCTGGTATGTTAGGTGGAGCGTAATCGCCGCCTGCTTTTCGCTGAATTACAGATTCGTGAATGTAAGCGTTGTCTGGTATCGTGCGATAACTTCCTAAGGGAATATACCAAGAACGTTTACCTGTAGCTGAACTATACTTGGTTTTCGGGATGATTTCAGCTATGTACCAAAAACTGGCTAAGGATTTATGTAGTTTACCCTTAGGGTCTGGTCCTTTCATATCCGAATTAGTCCTCAGTACGGTTTTTTCATATTTACCTGGATCGACCTGCAGTCCCTCCTTTGCGGCTTCATTTAACATCCATTGCAATGCTAGTTTTGCCAAACCGCTTTCTTCTTCGGCATAAGAACCCCCTACATCCGAGTGTACACCAGCAAACCATACCTCTCTTATGCTCTGATCCTCCTGTTCTTTCCCTAGTTTATTCTGCGTATAAAAGGCTCTACGCTCATCGATAGCTAGAGCATGGCGGATCGTTTTTACATTTTCATTGTTCCTGGTGTAAGGATAAGACTTCCAATTGCCAAAATACCCGACAGAAGACACGGTATCCCAAATTCCCATGAATCGGATCGGACACTCTCGCGCAAAACGAGATTTAAATTTTCCAGCAGTTCTGAAATTGGGTTTCCTGCGCGCATATATTTGAAAAGCATATGGAATCAGATTTTGGCACCCCTTTTCCAATAAGCCCATCATAAAAATAAAACCAGATAGTACTCTCACGGTATAGGCTCCCCGACTAAATCCGAATAAATAGACTTGATCCCCCGGTTCGAAATTTTCCATTAGATAGGAATAGGCTTCATATACGTTTTGATAAAGCCCATAGCCAGTGGCTAATCCTGCTATTTTTTTAAATGTTCCCCGGAGAGGGAAGCCTAAGCCTTGTGGTTTGTAAGTGCCAACACCGGGATCATAATAGGCAATCTGCTCACCTTCTACTTTCCTAATCACAGAATAGAGTTTGACGACATTTGAGTTGTTTTGACCAAACTGGTTCCCCGTTCCATCACAACAGATAATGATGTTTTTTGACATTTGCTGGTGTTGTTTGATATGCGGTAGCCAGCTAAATATAAGCTTTTCTCCCTCAGCTTGTCCTATTATGCCCTATTGCATTAATTCCCTTTAAGCTATTCTACCCTACTTTTCCAACCACAAACATGCAAAGGGAAAACCATGGCAAAAAAAATACAATCAGCCCTGATTTCAGTATTCTATAAAGAAGGCTTAGGACCGATCGTGCAGGAGCTTAACCGCCTGGGAGTAAAAATCTATTCCACCGGCGGTACGCAACGGTTTATCGAGGAGCAAGGCGTCCCAGTTGAGGCTGTTGAAGACCTGACCACTTACCCTTCGATTTTGGATGGAAGAGTGAAAACTTTGCACCCAAAGGTGTTTGGTGGGATTTTGGCTCGCAGGGAGGAAAGCCATTTGGGGCAGTTGGAGCAATATCAGATCCCTGAGCTAGACCTTGTTATTGTGGATCTTTACCCCTTCGAGGAGACGGTAGCCAGTACCAAAGACGAAAGCGCCATTATTGAGAAGATCGATATTGGAGGGATTTCCTTGATCCGCGCCGCTGCTAAGAATTACAAAGATGTCGTGGTGGTACCTTCTCGGGATGAATATGAGATACTCTTAAACCTGCTAAAGGAGAAAGACGGGGTCACAGAATTGGCTGATCGTAAAGAATTAGCTCGACGAGCGTTTAAGGTGTCATCCCATTACGATACAGCGATTTTCCAGTATTTTGACGAAGAGAGCGATGATCGTGCCTTTAAGCATAGCATTCATCAACAAGAGGTGTTGCGTTACGGAGAGAATCCGCATCAGCAAGGGATTTTCCATGGTGATTTAGGTGGGTTGTTCGATAAGTTGAATGGTAAAGCCTTGTCTTACAATAATTTGGTAGATATAGATGCTGCGGTAGCTTTGATGGCAGAGTTTAAGGATGCTGATCCGACTTTTGCTATTCTGAAGCACACCAATGCCTGTGGAGTAGCCACTCGATCAACCGTTTTGCAAGCATGGACGGATGCCCTAGCAGCGGACAATATCTCCGCCTTTGGGGGGATCTTGATCTGTAATCACGAAATTGATTTAGCTACGGCTGAGGAAATCAATAAGCTTTTCTATGAAGTTTTGATTGCTCCTTCTTTCGCTGCGGATGCGCTGGAGTTGCTGAGTGCCAAAAAGAAAAGAATCCTCCTACAGATCAAGGAATTTGCGGTTCAGTCACGCAGCTTCAAAAGCTTGCTGAATGGAGTGATTGAGCAGGATACAGACCTGAAGATGGAAAGCGCAGATGATCTGGAGGTGGTGACAAAAAAATCGCCGACGGAAGCAGAGATCACCGATTTGATTTTTGCCAATAAGTGTGTGAAGCACCTGAAATCGAATACTATCGTGCTGGCTCGTGGCAATCAATTGCTAAGCATGGGCTGCGGACAGACCTCCCGAGTGGATGCCTTGAAACAAGCCATTGATAAGGCGGGTAGATTTGGGTTTGAACTTGAGGGAGCCGTGATGGCCTCAGATGCCTTCTTCCCTTTCCCAGATTGTGTAGAAATTGCGCATCAGGCTGGCGTGACTGCGGTGATCCAACCAGGAGGTTCAATTAAGGATCAGGACAGTATCGATTTTTGTGACCAGCATGGAATGGCGATGGTGAAAACAGGAGTGCGACACTTTAAGCACTAGAGGTTTAACGATTCATTAAGATACTTTATCGAAGAGCCTAGGTCAAAAGGGAAAGAAAATCCATGAATCTCTGCTTAGACATTGGGAATACAAGGGCCAAAATTGGACTTTTTGATGGATCACAGCTGCTACAGTTTTGGTCTATCCCCCGAACAAAAATCATGGAGTTCCCCAAGACCCTAACCAACCATTCGATCAAAAATGTCATCTTATCTACAGTAGCCCAAGATGTTGGGAATGAGATAAGACAAATGTGGGGAGATCCTATTAATTTCATAGAACTGAATGAAAAAACGGCCCTCCCTATACAGAATACATACCGGACACCCGAGACCTTAGGAAAGGATAGAATTGCAGCCGTGGTAGGTGCTACTTTGGTAGGACCGGCAACTAATAAGTTGATAGTCGACGCTGGAACCTGCATAACTTTTGAGTTATTGAAGGATAATGAAGTGTATCTGGGGGGGAATATTTCTCCTGGTGTAAAGATGCGACTGCAAGCGATGCATCATTTCACAGCACGATTACCAGTGCTATCTATGGGAGAGACAGAAGCCGCCCACGGTTATGATACGCCAAGTGCCATGAGGAATGGGGCTCAGTGGGGTACGATCTGGGAAATAGAAGGAACGATAGATCATTTTGCCGAGCAATTCGACCCCTTAACAGTAATTTTAACAGGAGGAGACGCGAATTTTTTGGCAGAAAAAATGAAAAGAAAGATATTTGTGCATCAACATTTGGTCCTTTTGGGGCTAAATAAAATTCTGGATTATAATGTCGAGTAGCAGGAGTAGAATTTTTGGTTTGTTGTTTGGACTGTTATTTTGTGGTCAACTCTCGGCTCAAATAGAGAGCTCCAGTGATGTGATCAACCCGACGATCAACTCCCCTTTTTCCCGTTTCGGGCTAGGTGACTTCATGGATCAATACTTTGCAGCTTCTGGTGCAATGGGTGGTTTACGGGCCGCTTACCAGGATCCTTATCATATGAATTTGGATAATCCTGCTTCCTTAGCTTCTCTCAGGGCAACTGCCTTTGAGGTAGGTCTAGGAGCTCGTTATTCCAGTTGGGAAAGTCCTTCTGTGGTGGATAACCAGTGGAGTGGAAATTTGAGGTATCTGGCTTTAGGGTTTCCCTTATTCAACCCCATTAACGAAGCCTTAGATCGCAAAGATGGATCTACCGGTTGGGGAATGAGTATTGCTTTAGTCCCATACACCTTGGTGGGCTATGATATTGAATCTCGGGTTACCGATGAGAATTTTGATGTAGCAACCAATGTACTAAAAGGAAAAGGAGGTACATATCGTTTCCGCTGGGGGAATGCATTTCGCTATAAAGGCTTCTCTGCAGGGGTTAACTTGAATTATAGTTTTGGTAAGCTTACACAAAACCGTAAAGTTAGTTTTGATAGTTTGCTTGTGTCTTATGATACTGAATTTCTGGATGAGTTTAGTATCAGTGGAGTAGGGTTTGATGTAGGTTTGCAGTATCGCTTTAGATTGGACAAGCCACAGGAGGATGATAATTCAGCTACCGCTGGCCAATTTCTTACCATAGGTGCTTTTGGTAACAACCAAAATGATTAGAACGAATTCAAGTCGTTTTTATCACCGCGACAACTTGGTTAACTATACGACGGATATTCGAGATACGCTGCTGTTTGAAAATAATATCGAGGAGCGGCTAAATCTGCCCGCACAGTTCAGTGTTGGGGTCACCTACGAACAAGTTAATAAGTTAAAGCTGGGCGTGGAATACTCGGTAGGTAACTGGAGTCAATATCGAAACGAGGCAAAAGAAGAGAGTTTGATGGACACTTATAAATTCAGTTTTGGAGCTGAATATGTGCCGAATATTCTATCTTACAATAATTATTTTGAAAGGGTATATTATAGAGCTGGTTTTTATTATGGGACGGATCCCCGCCATGTTGATGGGTCACAGCTGAGGCAAGTTGGCTTGACTTTTGGGGCAGGCTTCCCGATTGTTATGCCCCGACAACAGGTTTCCTTTTTTGATATTTCATTTGAGATTGGACAGTTCGGCCTCAATGAGGTGCTCAATGAAACCTATGGGAAACTCACTCTAGGATTCACCCTTAATGATAACACTTGGTTTTTAAAACGCAAATTCAATTAATTATGAAGGTATTACGCAATTTTTTGATGCTAGCGCTGCTTACTGGCTTGAGCACCTCAGGTCTTCAGGCACAGTGTCAAACATGGAATGACTCAGACAAAAAAGATCAAGCAGAAAATGCTCACGTAGTGTACCGTCCTTTTATGAAAGGAGATTTGGCTAAGCTCGATGGAGAAAACTTCCAAATCGCCTTTGATAACTGGAAAACGGCATACGAAATCGCAGATGGCCAACGTCCTTCTCATTATGTAGACGGTCGTAAATTATTGAAAGCCATGATGGCCAAAGAAACCGATGCCGCCAAGAAAAAAGAATTGGCAGATTGGGTTATGCGTTTGTATGATGAACAAATCCAGTGTTACAAGAATGAAGGCTACCTATTAGGCCGTAAGGGATTTGACATGTTCTACACTCCTGGCTACGGTTACTCCAAATCTACATTGGAAACCTTGGTGTCTTCTATGGAAAAAGCAGGGAACGCTACAGAATACATTATCTATGATCCACTAGGTCAGGTGATGAAGTATCTATATACGTCCAAGCAATTGCCAAAGGCAGACTTCTTGAAAATCCACGAGCAGGCTATCAAGATTGCAGACCATAACGTAGAGAACAACACTAAGTACGGTGAATACTACAAGTCAAGTAAAGCCATCTTCGAAAATCACTTCAAAGAAATCGAAAATGAGATCTTTGACTGTGCTTATTTCAAGGAAAAATTGATGCCTTCTTACCGTGAAAATCCAGAAGATTTAGAGGTGATCAAGTACGTTTATGTTACTTTGAGAGATAGAGGATGTGATGAATCTGATGCTGATGTAGCTGAGTTGAAAGGCAAATACGAGACGCTTGCTGCGGAGATCAATGCACAATTGGAAATAGAAAGACGTAAAAACAGTCCTTGCTACGATGCTACTCAATTGCAGAAAGAAGGTAAGTACGAAGAGGCAATGACTCGTTATAAGGAATGTGTAGATGCAGGAGAGCAGGAAGGAGAGGCACTAGCATCTGTATACTACAGTATGGCTTTCATCCAAACTTGGGAACTAGGACAATACCAAGCAGCACGTGCCAACGCACGTAAAGCGGCTTCTCTAAAGGATGGTTGGGGTAAGCCTTATATCCTCATTGGTGATATGTACAGTAAAACCACCCGCTCTTGTGGTGATGACTGGGCTTCTCGTTTGGCTGTATTGGCAGCAATCGAAAAGTATGCTTACGCTAAATCTATCGATTCTGATGTGACTGATGATGCGAACAAGCGAATTGGTAACTTGAGTGGAGCACGTCCTGATGGCCAAGAAGGTTTTATGCGTGGCGTAAAAGCTGGACAAAAGGCTACTGTGCCATGCTGGATTGGTGAAACCGTAACGATCCGATTCAAGTAATTAACCCAAGATGCGCTTCATAATGAATCGCAACTTGCATTAATTAGTTGCCCCTGTAAGGCAACATCATGAATAAATAAGCAACACAAGGCAAAGTGGTCTACTTGACCCTTTGCCTTGTGTGGTTTTGGAGAGCAGGCAAGCATGGTGGTGACCTACTCCCGCTCTTTCTCATTCTCGCACTACCTTAAATCAGAATCTTATGAATCTCAAACTGCTGATCAAGGCTGTCTTGGCAGTGTTGTTGATCAATGTATTTGGCCCCCAAACTGTAGTAATAGCACAAAAATCGAATACCGAGGTAGAAAGTCGAAAGGCTAAAAAGAAGAAAAAGAAGCGGAAGAAGAAAGGAGAAGAAGAAGTGGTGGAAGAACCCAAAGAAGTAGCCCCGCCGCCAGTCGATCCTAACCTGAGTCCTTGCCCAAAATTTACGGATGCTCCCGATAAGGACGAAGCGGAGACCAATTATGTATTGTATCGAGATTTCCTAAAGGCAAAAGACTGGGACCAGGCTTTTGATTTTTGGCAAAAAGTATATGCTGTTGCTCCTGCGGCCGATGGAAAAAGAAATACTGTGTATGCCGATGGCATCCGTTTTCATCAGCACTTCTATGCTGCTGCTACCGATGAAGCTGAAAAGGGGAAGCACGTAGACCGTATTTTCGAACTGTATGATGAGATTGGTTCCTGCTACCAAGAGCAGGAATATGTGGCAGCAAGAAAGTCTTTCGATCTGTATTACAAGTATCCCAATCGAGCTACTAGAGAGGAGATTTATCAAATGGCTAAAGGAGCTATTGATGCGGACATCGATAAGGTACCAGACTTTATCGTGAATCCCTTTACTTCTCTATTGGTTGAAATGTACTTACAGGAAAAGATAGACGTAGCCGAGGCACAAAAGTACGATACTCGGATTAAAGAGATTGTGGCCAATGGTGTGGAGAAATGTGAAGGGGTAGGTTGTCAACGATGGGAAATCATCCAAGGCTATGCTCCCGTGCGATTGGAAGCTTTTGAGACGGTAAAGGGCTTTTATGATTGCAATTACTATCTGGATAAGTTCTATCCTGAGTTCGAACAGGATTCAACTAATTGTGATGTAATTCGCATGGTTTATAGTCGCCTGAAATGGGGGGGATGCGAAGAGACGATGGAAAAATTCAAGCATCTGGTTAGAGTGGGTAATGAAGAATGTGTAGAGGAAACGGCTCTACAAAAAGCCTATCAGGCCTTACGAGATGCCAAGTATGAGTTGGCCATAGAACTCTTTGAAGCAGCAGCAGATGAAGAGGAGGATATAGAGAAGAAATCGAAGTACTTATTGCTAGTAGCTAAGATCTACTATAGTCACCTTAAGCGTTTTGGCAAGGCCCGAGCGTATGCCTTGAAAGCTGCAGGCGCTCGGGATAACTGGGGAGAACCCTATCTGCTTATCGGTCAGCTCTATGCCTCAAGTGGTCCATTGTGTGGCCCCGGTACAGGCTGGGATAGCCAGATCGTCACCTGGCCCGCCATTGACAAATGGAATTACGCCAAAAGGATCGATCCGTCTGTAGCTGCTGAAGCCAATAAGTGGATCGGCCGCTACGCCAAATACATGCCTTCTAGAGGCGATATTTTCCAACGTGGCTTGCAGGAGGGAGGATCTTTCTCCGTAGGCTGCTGGATCCAAGAGAAGACCCGCATTCGCGCCGCTAAGAAGTAGATCCTCCACGACACGCAAACATCCGAAGTTTACCTCCAGCCAAGACTGAGGAAACTTCGGATGTTTTGCGCATCCCTGTTAAACGCTTTCTCTAAAATCAATACTCATGAAGCACCCTTCTTGGCTTCGAGTGATTCTTTTCTTATTGCTCTACAATGTCTTCTTCCCACTTGTATATGGACAAGAAAATCATCCGCCAAGACTGCGCGAGGTCCTACCTATTGGTACATCGGATTGGCTAAGCCCTTGCGCTAAATTCGAGGATGCGCCAAACCGAGATGAGATTGAAATTAGCTTTGTCCTATATCGAGACTTACTAAAAGCAAAGGAATGGAAGCAGGCCTTTACGTATTGGGAAAAGGTCCATGCAGCAGCTCCTGCCGCAGATGGTCGAAGAGCCACTGTATATATAGATGGTATTCGCCTTTATCGGCAATTTTATAAGCTTAGCCAAGATTCTCTAGAAAAGGAACAGTACGTTGATCGGATTTTTGAGCTGTACGATGAGATGGGAAACTGTTATCCTAGTCTAGAAAACATCCCAGCCCGCAAAGCTTTTGACCTATCTCATAAGTATCCGCATAGAGCTACTAAGGCAGAAATCTTTCAATTGTGCAAAAATGTATTGGATGGCGAACCGAGCAGGGTTCCTGCATATATCATGCTCCCCGCTACGGAACTACTGATCAGACTTTATCAGGACGGGCTTCTGGCCAAGGAAGAGGCGCGAATCTATGTGTCCAAGTTAGTGAAAATACTCCCTATTGGACTAGAACAAAGTGTTGGGGCCTACCAACGTCAACAATGGTCACACTCAGCAGAAAATATTCGAATGAAGCTACTTGTATTAGAACAGGAGCAAGGCTTTTATGACTGTAGTTATTTCTTGGATAAATACTATGAACCCATCCTGGACAACACATCCTTGGACTGTGATAGATTGTTTGAGGCCTACAGTGTTTTTCGGAAGGTGGGGTGCCTTGATCTTGAGCAAAAGAAGATGCTATTTGGTAAGCTGAAATCTTTTTGTTGTGCTATGGGGTTGAATTTTACGGATTGGTATAGATAAAATTAAGACGATTCTCCAAGCGTAAACATCCAAAGTTTACGCTTAGCCCAGCCTGAGGAAACTTCGGATGTTTTGCTAGCAGCATATAGTAGAATTGACCGGTCCCATCGGGACCAAATGTGCATAGGCAGATCAATGGGAGGGATTTTCATGCATTTATGTAAGAAATGTGTTTTAGGTCCTTTATAAAGAACCTTGCCAGTTCAATTCCCTTTTTTTATCTTTGCCGCCTATTTTTTAACCATCACAATTTAATCTAATGGGAAAAGGTGATAGAAGAACCAAGCGCGGCAAGATCAATAAGAGCTCTTATGGCAATAGCCGCCCAAAATCAAAGAAAATCAAAAAGGCTTTCAAAAAGGCGAAGGCATAGTTATAGCTTTCTCTGATAATTTTTGTGGTTCTGGCCGACTGGCCAGAAGAGTCGGGCTATAAAGGCTCTCTTTCGACTAGAAGTATTGCGACAATAGGAGCAAAGCTTTTAACAAAGGGTGAGACTCATCAGCACAAAAATTGTCAGAGAACCAGTTATGCTAAAAAGTTAGGGAAATAGCAGAACATTCGTTCCCAGCGAATTCTCCTTCCTTTGCGAGGCTCGTCTCGCGTCTCGTATCAAGTGTGTCTTGCATCTACCTCTATACATTCCGTAGTAAGCCTTCTCCTCTGGCCATTCATTAGTTCAAGTGTAAATATCCCTTCTTAGAGGTGTTTTCATGGCAGTTCTCCTCAGGAACTAGTGCAGCATTTTGTATGAAAATGTCATAATTGGACTCCTACGTTATGACGGCAACTTGAATTGGTTTCCGCTTAGAATTCTGAGAAGTTTGTGGGTATAAAATATCTCATGTCTAAAAACCCAAAAACAAACTATCTATGAAGTCTAAGTTTGTACCTATCGTAAAAGGTGTTCTGACTAAGCTTTTTTTATGGAGCTGCCTATTGTCCAGCCTCCCAAGTCTCATGAACGGACAATTGATCCATTTACCCACTTCATCCATTTTAACTACTTGCGATTTAGAAGTTGCAACTACCTCCTTCTCACAAACCTGTGATGGAGCAGAAGTGTGTATTCAAATTGCGGGAGGCACCCCCCCTTACCATATTCGATTCTTAAATGACAACTCCAATCCCACACCCACTGAAGAACTGGAAGTCTGCTTCCAGAATCTTGAGCCTGGAAACTATACCCTAAAGGTAGAGGATGAAGAGGAATGCGTTGCCGAATTAAAGATAGAAGTGCCGGCAATTGACTACTACGTACCGGCGGTGGAACAGCACATTAGTTGTCACGGAGCTGCCGATGGAGCAATTGATCTCCAAATAGAAATTGATCTAGCACCCTTATATTTTGATTGGGAGGGACCAAATGGATTCACAGCCGATACTGAGGATATCGAAGGCCTGGAAGCCGGAGTTTATAGCGTCTCTATCTCTACGACTGATGATGCCTGTGTTGGAATTGGAGCTTGGGTGATTCGTGAACCAGAGCCCATCACAATAGATGTACGACTGGAACAACCTGAATGTGGTCCTCCAGATGGCTGCGTCTATGTCTCAGGAGGCAGCGCTCCGGATTACATTTGGGTCTTTGATCAGGTCCCAGACCTCTATGCGGAGAGTTCGAACGGAACCATCACAGACTGGTCAGACCTAGATCCAACTTTAGGAATCCCCTATGATCCAACCACTACTGACGGCCCTGCTTTTTGTGCCGAGGATGTAGCTAATGGTATATATTACATCTTTGTTGTAGATCTGCATTTCTGTTATCAATGGAAACGAGTGGAGATCGACGCTAATCCTGGATTTGATCGAGTAGTTGAAGTGGATTCAGGTACTTGTAATGATCCAGATGGAGGCTCCATTTGCTTTAAGATTGATGGAGGTGAAGGGCCGTTTGCTACTACCGTTTATCCTTCCATAACGGACGAAGCCATCATTGGAAATGATGGTTGTTTTGAGGGACTACAGCCGGGTGTCTATGAGTTACGGACGGTTGATGCGAACGGTTGTGCCCTAGTGGAGCGATTCGAAATTGCGCCGAGCGATGCGGTAGAAGCCAAGTTCGAATTCAATGGAAATGCTTGTACAGATGGGCTTGGCGGTTGCTTGACTGTCCAAGGAGGTGAACA
>ENA-UENV01000353-UENV01000353.1-marine-metagenome-genome-assembly--contig:-NODE-353-length-12788-cov-2.750059_pt1 | contig 12788 bp, 8 predicted proteins | sample MGYA00237878_ERZ529328 | MGnify/ENA primary metagenome ERZ529328 (study PRJEB26372, sample SAMN05368348) | marine metagenome | biome: cultured habitat; feature: ocean water; material: water; isolation... | reverse complement strand
TCGAAAAAAATCCGAAGTCGGTAGGTTCCAGCTCCTTTCGATTCTACAGGTATACCCTGGGCCTTTAGATCGTTCCAGGGAGTAGGAAAAGATACTATTAGTGGCTCTAAGGAAGTGCCGACCTGAAAGTCCTCGGGTGTGAGTAAGGTATCCCAGTATAATTCCCAGTCCCCATTGAGTAAGGTCTTCCATTCTTCAGCCTTTTGCCATGACAAATCCAGCTCACCATCCACTATCTTGTATGATGCGACTTGTCCGAAAGCCCAAATAGGACTACAGAAGAGAAGTAATATACTCAGGGTTCGACACATTATTCCTTGCTGCCTACATTGATGTACGTATGTTATTATTCAGTTGTTGTCGTTTTTTGGTTTTTAGCCCACTTCAGGATCATCTTTTCCAGGATTCCTGATTTCAAAGGCTTCATAATATAGTCATTCATGCCCGCATTTAGGCATTTTTGGCGATCCTCCTGTAAGGCATTTGCTGTCATAGCAATAACCACCAGATTTTTTCCTTTATCCATCTTCCGAATCAGTCTGGTAGCTTCCAAGCCATCCAACTTTGGCATTTGGATGTCCATCAATACCAAATCAAAATCTCGCTCGCGTATTAGATCAATAGCATCTTCACCATCCCCAGCCACCTCAATTTCATATCCCAGTTGCCCCAATAGCGTTACTACTAGTTTCTGATTGATCAAATGATCTTCTACCAATAAAATGCGGCAAGGTACGCTCTTCGCAAGGGGTTGCCCTTCCACTCTCCGATCGCCAGGTGACGCCTCTGTTGGCATAACCTGCAAGCTAGTACGTTGCAGTGGGATTTGAAATGAAAAGGTGGCCCCCTTACCTTCCTCACTGTCCACCTTGATACTCCCTTGCATGAGTTCAACAAGCTGCTGCGAAATAGCTAAGCCTAAGCCGGTTCCACCAAAACGGCGAGAAATCGAGGTATCTCCTTGGGTGAAGGGTTTAAATAGCTTTCGTTGAATATGGCGGGGAATGCCCATGCCGGTATCTTGTACTTGAAAGAGCAGTAGGGCTTGTCTCGAGTCCTTATTTTCCTGTTCAATGCCAATGCTAATCGTTCCTTTCGCGGTAAACTTGATGGCATTTCCCACCAGGTTAAACAGGATCTGCCGAATACGTTGAACATCCCCTAGTAGCACTCTTTCGACATCCTCCGATACATCTGTACTTAAGGTAAGTCCCTTCTCTGTTACTCTTGGTTCCAATAGTTGTACGATATTTTCTAGTACGCCTCTGGGTGCGAAGGGCTGGATTTCCAATTCCATCCGACCGGCCTCTATCTTGGAGAGGTCCAAAATGTCATCAATAATAGATAGCAGGCTGTTTCCACTAACTTGTACCGTTTCTAGGTATTGTTTTTGTTCTACATCCAATGGCGTTTTTGCCAGTAGATCGGTCATCCCCATCACCCCATTCATAGGGGTACGGATTTCATGACTTACGGTAGCCAGGAATTCAGATTTAGCCCGATTGGCAGCTTCCGCCGCCTGAGCCAATCGCCGATAGTTCAACGCAAAGCGGCGGGAAAGGTGTAAGGTTTGAAAGAATAAGAAGGATATATAGCCAATGAGAATTAATACCAGATTTGTATTCCACCATCCTCTTAAGTTGGCAATGATGGCCGTGGCATTCAAAGCCATAAACGCAAGGCCTAAGGCAAAGAAGCCTATTCTACTCCAATTCTTCGGTACACTCCTGGTGATGAACACCACCGCGTACAGTACACTTAGAAAAAAAATCAAGTGGAAAATGCTCAAGGTATATGAATAGATGGGAAGCGGAAAAATGACAACCATCGCTACACAAGCTAAAGTTCCCAATTGCATACTTCGAGCAAAGCGTACAGAGACCAGATCCTCAAAACTTCGATAACAAAATTCCCAGAAGAAAACGAAGCTCACATACATGGACAGATACTCCAGTCGGGCCGATAAATAGATATCCATGTTGGGAAACAACTCGTGTATTTGGTAATCCGCGGAGCCAATCATGCGGTAGCTATGTGTTAAGCAAAATAGGGCAAAAGACAACAATGCTCCCTCCTGCTGACCAAATGCATAAAACCCCAAGACAAAGAGGCCACACATCACAAAACTTCCAAAGAGTCCGTAAGCTAAATTGTCAATCTTGGTGGATCGAGCCTCTAATAATTCGTAAGGTCCAAAAAAGAGGGATTTACCCGGCCCGCCAGTAGGGTGATCAAAGTTAGCGATCTGTAGAACCAGTTCGAAAGTATCTGTTTGTGACTCCAGTTCCTTAGTTATGGGCACCCAATAAGGTCTAGTACTTTCTTTATCTTCTCCTACTTGCCCATTAACTGCAAATTCATTTCCGTTAACGAAGAGCCGGTAGGAAGTATAGAGATCAGGAATGGACAAGGCGTAATTCACTTCAAGGTCAACGACTGCTATTCTTAGCCGATAGGTCGCATACCCAAATGCAGCTTCAAAATACCCTTTACCCTCCAAAGTATTCCAGGTAGTAGGAAAATAGACATAGGAAGTCTCTGCTGCCGCCCCGTTTTGCAGTTGCTGTGGAGATAGTAAAGCATCGGGATAGTACTCCCATTCTCCATCAAGCGTAGTAAATCGTTCATTGAAAAAACCGGAGGGGTAGGCCACTTCACCTTGTCGAATAGGGAGAGCAGCACCTTGAGCTATCAAACTGCTGAAGGATACCTCGAGCAGGCAAATAATAATATATATCCATTTTTGCCAAGGTGATAAACGAGCTATCTGTTGGGTTATTTTCACTCCCTTGATTTAAGTCCTAGTCCTAGTTCTAGTACAAAATTAGTTTGCGTTAATAAGTATCAAATGGACTTCTCTTGCTAATTACCGTCAGCTAGTTCGCAGTGTACGGCTTATTGTGAGTGTCCTATGCTTGAGGTGTAGACTTGGGTGAAATAGGTTTTACTCGATTTCAGCCTTGCAACTGAATGATCAAGTCAAAAAATGAATAAACCTGGACTTATTCACTAGATATGTTTCACGGGATAGATGAGGATATTTCTCTACAAGCCTCCTTTATCTCTACCTTAGATAGAGAACGATTGGATGCTTATTGCTGTATTGAGCTAATGGAATACATCAATTATTTGGTGTACGGTAATTCACATACAAAGGTTTCCAAATATGTCATTCCAACACAATAGATTTAATGAGACGTTATTAAAAGCTCAATATAGCTCTCTGTCGCTGCTCTTGGTCTTGGTGATAGTAGACCTAACAAGTACCTTTAATTGCTGGGCACTTTGTGCTTTATCTAACAGGGTAAGTACTTGAGGCTAGATCCAAGTTCGCAAATTTATTTCGTAAAATAAAAAAAGGCTTTTGGGTTGTCCCAAAAGCCATTATAAAATAATGTCCCCCTAAGTATAATTAGGCAAATTAAGGTGTGGATAAAACTCGCCGCAAACTACGCTTCCATCTCTCTTTCTTACATTGAATAATCGATGATTGATTATTATAGAAGAAAACAAGCAAGTTGTATCTGTAGCAAGCAAAAAAATAGTTTTGTAACTACAGATGGTCGTCCACAAAAGTTCTTTTCGATTTTTGGTAAGCTTAGCTAGCCTCAAAGGTTGGATCAGAGTTCAAAGCAATATCTCCTCTGATTACATTACAAAGAAACAGATTTATTCCTGCAAAAATAGAGACAATTTTGTACATTTGTGGCATCAAATTAAAAAACAACACACAAATAAAACCTTATAAAACAAGTATTTACAAAGTAAATATATGTCACAGAAAATGAAACTGTTCCCGAGAACACTCTTGTGATTTCAGCTGAATCATCAGGAAATACCAGCGAAAATTCGGCGTTCAGCTCTTAAAGACAGATTATAATCCTAGCCCATGAAAGGAAAAAAATTGTTCCATCTTCTTTCGAGTTTATCGGAAGAGGAGTACAAGCTCTTACATAAAGCAGTCAGATCTCCTATTTGGAATACCAACGAACATCTTCACACCCTATATGTACAGCTAAAACCTTTCCACCCTGATTTCAACTTGTCAGATAAACACTACAACAAGATTTATAGCAAAGTCTTCAAGCTGCAGGGGTATGACGATTACAAGCTACGACGGCTTTTCTCCGAGTTTACTAAGGTCATAGAGCAGTTCTTGATCTACCTAGAAACACAAGATGACAAAAAGGGCCGCCAAAAACAACGACTACTCTTGCGTGCCCTTGGCCGCAGAAATGTGTACTCTTACTTTGAGCGCAACACCTTACAAGTATTAGAAGAGGTGAAAGAAGAGCCCTATCTAGATGTAGAGCATTTCCAAAGCTTAATCGGTCTACACTATGGTATTTATTTTCATCCACTTACCAACCGACACTCTAAGAAGAATGTCCATTTACACCATTTAACGGAAAGTCTCGATAGCTACTATGTACTGGCGAAGCTGAGGATCGGAAGTGAATTAAAGAATCGCGAAAAGATGCTTAACATTCGCTACGAAAATCGGCTTGAAGAAATGGTTCTTGGAGAACTGGGGGCGAAAATGACTAAGAATAGCTCAGTCTATCAAATGTATAAATTGGTCTATGATCTATTCGAAGAGCCCGCAAAAATTGATGCATTTGACCAACTCAAGCGCTTGTTCAATCAAAATATTGCCTCCCTACGAAAACCAGATCAATTCTTTATTCTACACCACTTGATCAATTTCTCCGCAAGACAGATTAATTCAGGCAAAACCCCTTTCTACAAAGAAGCGCTGGACCTCTATAAAACGGGACTCTCTCTAGGGCTTTTACTGGAAAACGGAAAAATCAGAGAAGCCACCTATAGTAATATCATATTGTTAGGATGCCAGGCGGGGGAGTTCTCCTGGGTAGACGGGTTTATTGAACAATACTACAGCTATCTAAAGGAAGATATTGGAGAGGATGCTCGAGCACATGCCCTGGGCCTTCGGTACTTTTATGAGGAAAAATTTGATCAGGCCGTGGATCAGTTGTTAAACTATCGATTCTCTCCTGCCTATCAACCGAGGGTTCGCATTATAATCGTGAGAGCATTACTGGAACAGTTTCTACAAGATGCTAGTATCTATAGTTTGTTGCAAGCGCAATGTGATGCCTTCGAAAAGTACATTATTCGGAATGACTTTCTGGCTAAACCTAGATTAGAGCCTCATCTTAACACCATGAGGTTGATCCGTAAGTTCGCCCAGTTGTTGTATGATCGGGAACCAGAGAAAATGGTTAGCCAATGGCTGGTACAGGAACTAGAGTCTGACAAGAAGTTTATCAGTAAAAATTGGTTAAAAGCAAAGGCAGGTCAATTAGCAAAGGAAAATAGCGCTTAAGTTTTTGCAAACCTAAGCGCCTCCCTTTTTCTTTAGGAGTCTATTATCTCTTCAGTAATGAAAAGCGTACTCCGGTGATTGGATTGCCTATGGTTCGAACACAAAGGCTGTAGAACAAGCGTAATTTGTTTTAGCATAACTAGGAATTTAGATATGTTTAGCACTAAGCTTAATAAGTGGGATTCCTTACAAGGGCTATTCATTAAGAATGAATGTGGTTATTTGCAATGGAGAGACTACTTTCAATACCATCCATTGGATGTTACTTTGGTCGGTCGAATTTGTTGAGACTTTTACTGAGTGGGAAGAATAACCCAAAATACTGTATGCAGGATTCCCTCTACGGAGGATTTTGTCCTAAATAAAACTAAACATCCTGGTTCAAAGGTAGAAAGTCCGAGGGTACATGATCGTACCATAGTAGGTACACCAGCGTATCAATTGTGTTAAAATCCTAGAAGTAGCTAGATGGAAGACGTCCAAATCGATCCTTAAAGCGTTGGGAAAAATTCTTAACATGCTTAAAGCCAACCGTCAATGCAACTGACTTTACACTGCGGTGTTTCTGGTCCTCCAAGAGTTTTCTGGCCTCTTGAAATCGCATTTCCTGAATGTATTGATTAACGGTCAACCCAGTCAATTTTTTGATTTTCCGGAACAATTGCGTACGACTCATCAACATTTTTCTGGCGACCATATCTGCAGTCAAGTTGAAGTCCCCCAGTTGCTGTAAGATGACATCTTCCAACTGTACCAACCATTCCAAATCCTTCTGGTTCTTTGGTAATGTTTCACCATAATGCTCCGTAAAAGCCTTGTCCTGTTCGGCAAGATCGGATTCCGGTTGGCGCTGCGGTCGAATATTCCGCAGTAGATTGTCCACCCTAGCGACTAGTTCTTCTTCTAAAAATGGTTTAACCAAATAGTCATCAATTCCAATACGAAGGGCCGCCAGTTTATCCCGCATATTAGTCTTAGCTGTTAGCATGATAACAGGAATATAACTGTATCGCTGTGTGCTACGCAAGCGATTCAACAACTGAAATCCATCCATAACGGGCATCATCAGGTCGGTAATAATTAAATCCGGTAATTTTTGATGTAACTCGAGGTACTCAAGCGCCTCCGCCCCGTTGGATTTTGTCTCCAATTCGTAGCGTTTCCCTAAGATATAGGACAGGTATGAACGAAGATCTTCATTATCCTCAACCAGTAATATCTTCAACTGGCCACTCAATTTTCCTGCCACTCTGTGATCCTCAATAGCTGGTCCCGTATACATTTCCGCATCTTCCGTTGCCCCTGCTCTGGATCGACTCAGCTTCTTGGGTATCTGAACCTGGAATAGACTTCCTTTACCTACTTCACTTTCCACCCAAAGTCTTCCCTCAAAAAGCTTGACGTATTGATAGCTCAAGGCAAGACCGATGCCTGTTCCTGCTTGAGCTGTAGGATGGCTAGCTGCTTGGTAATAACGTTTAAAAATATTGGGGATATCTTCTGGAGCAATGCCTGGCCCTGAGTCCTCTACCTGGAAGAGTAGAGTTTCTTCCTGATCAAACTGACGAAGCTTAATATGTCCTCCTTTTGGGGTAAACTTAAAGGCATTGGAAAGCAGATTATTGATTACTTTTTCCAGCTTATTCTGGTCTACTACGACCCGCATTTCTTTATCTCCTTCAAATTCAAATGAAAAGTCAATTTCTTTCGAAAGTTTCAGGTATTCGAACCGATCTATGAGCTGATTTAGGAAAAGATATAGATTGACACTAGACTCTTGGATTTCTATCCTTTGAGATTCCAGTTTACTAAAATCCAAGATCTCATCCACAAGCTGGTTAAGTTGAGTCCCATTCTTATCGGCCATGGATAGGAGATGGCGTTCCTCTTCCGATAGCGAATTGTGGCTGAGAATGGAACGAATAGGACCTAAGATCAAACTAAGGGGAGTTCTCAATTCATGAGAGACATTCGTAAAGAATCTGGATTTAAGATCATCCAGCTTTTTTAATTCCTCCGCCTGCCTTTCAATCTTTAGCTTCTGTTTTTGCAGCTTTCTCGAACTCATCCGCTGGTAGTAAAAGCCGTAAACAGCCATCAAAAAGAGTAAACCAAACGCTACGAGTAGGTAGGTATACAATAAACGTTGTTTCTTTTCCGCTTCAAGACGGCTCTGCTGTTGTTGTAGCTCGAGTAAGCTTTCCTGAGTCTGCAATTGGGCTTCCCAAAAAGACAACATAGCCGCATTTCGGTCCATGTATTGTCCCTTTATGGCATTGTAAGCAGACTCCAGGTATTTAAGGGCTTGGGACCGGTCGCCACGCAAACGTTCCACTGCGTAGAGTTGCTGCTGGATAAGCGCGGAATCCAGGACACCCTCTGCTAAGCCCCCAGTAAGAATCTGTTGAGCCTCTTCAACATTACCTTGCATGAGTTGAACCTCAAACAACTGATAATGCAGGTGGCCAACAATGGAACGTTTGTCAATCTCGCGCACCAGGTTCAAGGCCAAAGTGAACAAATGCTCCGCCTCTTGATACAGCCCTTTGGAACTCAGGAAGGCCCCGTAACCGATCAAAATCTTCTCTTCAATACGAATATCCTTAAAGGTGGCAGCTATGTCAACCACTTCTTGCATCAAGTCCAGATAGGTTGGATGCTGGCCCGCCTCTCCATAATTGGCGGCCAAATAGAGTAGTTCATGTAGTAAGATGGAGGTATCTGCAATGGTTTTGGCTATTTCAATGGCCCCTTCATGAAAAGAAACGGCCTTGAGTGTCTCACCAAAAAAGACGTCGCGATTGATCAAGGCTAAGGAGCCAAGGGCCTGTGCTTCCAAGGTTTTATTTCCTCGGTCTCTAGCCAGGCTCAAAGCCTGCTCGGTACTTTGATAGGCAGGTGCAAAATTAGCTAAGCGATGTTGGACACGCCCCATGGCAAAATAGGCCCAAGGTGCTCCCTCTGCTTCTTCATCCATCGAATCCATAGCCAGTTCAGCATGCTGCAAGGCGATTTGATAATCCCCCAAGTACTCACTCCAAGTCAATGCCAAATGACTCTCCAACAGTTGCCTTTCCTCCAAAGAATAAGCTTCACTATAAGCTCTTAGCTCTTGTAGCAGTTTTACGCTACAATCCATTTGACCAAATCGTCGCAGGTCAAAACTCTTCTTCAACCAATAAGAAAGTTCGACCTTAGCGTTCCCTACCTCGGACTGTAGTTGTTGCAATGGGCAAACTTGTTCCAGGATTAGATTTTGCTCCAGTTGAGCGACAATTTGTCGATAGAGCTCCTGCATTTCGCCCTCACTTACCCCGGTACTATCTGCTGCTTGATGTGGAAAGAAGGTAGCCAAACTGTCCTGCAACTGAGCGGGTGCCGTATGGGGAGATAGTAGATATAGCAAAACTAGCCATATCCACACCCTAGCAAAGTGTTTGCTCCTTTGATTCGGTTGAGGATTCAAAATACAGTTTGATTTATTTGTAAGGGTACTTTCCAGACGCCCTTTATAGGCCCTTTGATTACAAGGGAACCCGATTTTGAACAATTATTGTATAGAGAAATGCATTATACTTCTGGTTAACTTAGCTCGATTTTAACTTAGCCAAATTAAACCCAGGAATCGACCAGAGCATACCTTACAGGGGCCTTAATTTAGGCCTTCCCGTTGCTCTATCTTGGGACAATTAAGGGGACTTATTGCAAGAAATAGGCTGGGTAAAGATATTAAAATCGGAACAAATCCATGAATCACAATGGATTATATTCCCAAGCTTGTGTCAAAATAATGAGTAAGGAGAATGACAAAAATGTCATAAAATAGACGTTCAGATAGCAATTGGCTTACATTAGATTCACCTCATAGGACAGGGAATATTTTGCCCTTCATTCTGATCTTCGAAGTACCAACATTCGCTATAAATGGAGCAGTAGCAGACTTCGGAGCTCACCTTAAGACTACGCGCCATTTCAATGTCATTCTTAAAACGGCTTACTTGTATTCCCAAGACTTGGACTTGTTCTTCTGCCGAAAGGATTTGGTTGGTCATATCGACTAGCGCCAAATCGATTTCAACACTATCTGGGAAAAAAGCTCTAAGTTGCTCACTTAACTGCATGTAGCTCTCCACCACTTGGCCATTTACCACCAATTGAGTACGATCTATCCGGCTGGGACCAATACCCTTATTCTCAAGCCGATACTCAATCAAAATTCTGTCCGTATACTGATAGGTAAGATGTCCGTCAACATAAGGCCAAACAGCAGTTCGCTCCTGCGATACCATTATTTTATGTTGTGCCTTGAGAATCCTAGCCTCGTAGATAGATACAAACAAAGCCAGCATGCTCATCAATAAAGCAGCAACTGCAATCAAGTCCGAACGATCGAAGTTTTTTCTTTGCTTGGCCATGGACCCTAGGAGTTAGGAAAGAGATAATTACTTCTCCAAGGCCGTATCTCGAAGACGCTGCAGGAAGGGAGAAGCAAAAATGAAGTTGCGTAAGATCTGGTTTTCACTCTCTAACACCTCGGTTTTATTGCCTCTCCAGGCAATCTCTCCTTGGTGCAAAAGAATGATATTATCTCCAATTTCCATCACCGAGTTCATGTCGTGGGTATTAATCACCGTGGTTATCTGCTTTTCTTCTGTGATGCTGCGAATCAACTCATCAATTACGATGGACGTTTTAGGGTCAAGCCCCGAGTTCGGTTCATCGCAGAACAGATATTCCGGATCAAGCACAATCGCCCGAGCAATACCTACCCGCTTCTGCATGCCGCCACTGGTCTCAGACGGGAACTTGCTATTTACTCCTTCCAGGCTTACACGTTCTAGGCAATAGTTAACCCGATCCAATTTCTCCTTTTTAGTCATGTTGGTAAACATATCCAATGGAAAGCGGATGTTTTCCTCCACCGTCATCGAGTCAAACAATGCAGAAGCCTGAAATAGCATCCCAACCTTCATCCGAATAGCACGGAGATCTCTCTTATTGAGATTACAGAAGTCGACGTCATTGTACCAGATTTTACCAGAAGTGGGACTCAACAAGCCCACTAGCAACTTCAGCAATACTGTCTTACCCGCACCACTACGACCAATGATCAAGTTGGTTTGTCCACTGTAGAATTCAGTGGAAATCCCCTTCAGAATTTCTGCTTCCCCAAAAGATTTGAATACATTTTCCGTGCGAATCATAAGCTCAAGTTAGGTAAAAACGGGACGTTCCCTCTTAGGAAATTCTATTTCTTATATCTAGGTTAAAATGATAGCAATCAGGTAGTCGGCCAACAGGATCAAAATATCACTAAACACCACAGCATTGGTACTGGCTTTACCCAGTTCTATACTACCTCCTTTCACATAATACCCCTGATAGCAGGAGACCGTAGTCAAGATGAAGGCGAAAACCAAGGACTTGACAAACATCATGGTGATGTTGCGCTGCTCGAAAAAGGACCGTACGCCAAGTACATATTCTGCATCAGACATCAAGCCAGTTGGTACAGAGGCAAGGTATCCACCGATGATGCTAATGAAGGCTGCTAGGGCCACCAACATAGGAATCACGAATAAAGCTGCGATTACCTTTGGCATAACCAAATAGGCAGCGGTATTCACGCCCATGATCTCCATCGCATCAATATGTTCTTTTTGCCGCATTCCCCCAATCTCAGCTGCGATATTCGACCCAACTTTCCCGGCCAATACCAAGCAGGAGATAGTAGGAGCCAATTCTATAATCGTACTATCTCGAACGATGTACCCAATATAATACCGAGGAACAAAGGAGCCTTCCAGCTGGTAAGCGAATTGCACCGCCGTCACCGCTCCAATAAAAACAGCGATCAGACCAACAATGATCAACGAGCCAATCCCGATATCATTCATCTGTCGAAGCGTTTCACGATAATACATCGACAGTTTTTCGGGACGTGAAAAGGCTGTGCGCATCATCAACACATAGCGACCGAAGTGATACAAAAATTTTGAAATACCCATAATACGCTTTAATCACACTGAGACAGCTCATCGGAGAAACCAGGAGCTGCCATTAATTATTAACCACGAAATGATGCGGCTCTCCCTGATTTTGCTGGGAACGGCCAAAATTAGGGGAAATTTCCGTAAATCGCTTACCCCTCAAAGGATTTATAACAATGCCAAACTAAAAGTGGTTGTTTGGGAGTATCCTGGAGAAGACTTATTTTCGGGCCAAAAGCAAAATTCATGGCTTACACAGCAGTCATCACGGGTGCCACCAAAGGGATCGGACGTGCAATTGCACAACTTTTCGCCGCACAAGGATTTCATTTGGCCATCACCGCTCGCACAGATGGCGACTTGAAAGATTTAGCGGAAGAATTGCGACAAAAGTATCCGGAGATAAAGATCATCGCTAAGGCTACGGATCTAGCTGATCGTTCCCAGATTGCTGAATTCATTGATCTCGTCAATAATACTTGGCCGAGCATTGATGTACTGATTAATAATGCCGGAATTTTTCTACAAGGGGAGTTGCTAAGTGAGCCGGATCTACACCTGGATCAGATGATGCAGGTCAATCTACATGCTCCATATCTCCTCTGCCGTGGATTCGCCCCACAAATGGTGACTGCCGGTAAAGGCCATATTTTCAATATTTGTTCTGTGGCTAGCCAAAAAGTATTTCCAGGTTCAGGCTCGTATGCCACAACTAAATTTGCGCTGCTTGGTTTTACGAAAGCATTGCGGCAGGAATTACTGGCCTCCCAAGTCAAAGTAACAGCCGTTTTACCAGGAGCTACCTGGACCGCTTCTTGGGAGGGAGCTACCTTACCAGAGGAGCGCCTCATGCCAGCCACCGATATTGCGCAAGCCATCTGGGATGTCTGGCAACTCAGCCCTAGAACCGTTGTCGAGGAATTAACCCTTCGACCGCAGAAAGGAGACCTATAAGCTATCGCCAGTAGGTTTCGATTAATACAACCACCAAATTATGAATATAATCATCACCGGAGCTAGTCGCGGGATTGGATATGATACTGCATTGCAGCTAGCTAAAGCACCCGAAAACAACATCTTAGCGATCTCTCGGAACGAGGAAAAACTCGCTCAACTTGCTGCTAGCAGCCCTTCCAAAAATATAGACTACCTGGCCTATGATCTCAGTCGTCCTAACAAAGATGCCCTGCTTAATAAGATTGCGGCGTGGGATAGTGTAGACATTCTTGTTAACAATGCAGGTCTACTTCGTAATAAGCCCTTTGCCAAGCTAACCGATAAAGATTGGTGGGAGATCTTTGAGGTAAATGTATTTGGTATCACTCGCTTGATTCGACTCTTGTTACCTAAATTATCCAGTAAAGGAGGAGCTCATATTATCAATATGGGGAGCATGGGGGGAGTACAGGGTAGCAGTAAGTTCACTGGCCTATCTGCGTACAGCGCCA
>ENA-UENV01000352-UENV01000352.1-marine-metagenome-genome-assembly--contig:-NODE-352-length-12851-cov-2.517944_pt1 | contig 12851 bp, 9 predicted proteins | sample MGYA00237878_ERZ529328 | MGnify/ENA primary metagenome ERZ529328 (study PRJEB26372, sample SAMN05368348) | marine metagenome | biome: cultured habitat; feature: ocean water; material: water; isolation... | reverse complement strand
AATGCTACCTCTTGTGAAAGCACGCCAGATGGTGCCATTGATGTAACAATTAGTGGCGGTACTGGCGACTATACTTTCTTATGGTCTACCGGAGCCACAGATCAAAACCTTACTGGCCTTGGTGGCGGGACTTATTCGCTGACAGTAACCGATCAAAATGATTGTGAAGAGGTAGCCAGTTTTACAGTTACTGAACCTTCGAGCATCAGTGCCGAGGTTACAGCCTCTCCCGTAAGTTGTTTTGGTGAGGAAGATGGAACAGCGAGCTTAGTTGTCACCGGTGGCTTACCACCCTATACCTTCTTGTGGTCAGATGGTAACGCAGAACAAATTCGAACGGGTTTGGGCGCTGGGGTCTATGAAGTGACGATTACGGATGCCAATAATTGTACCTTCTTAACTCAAGCAGAAATTGGTTCGCCTGATGCGGCGGAGATTATTCCTGAAGTTATCAATATAAGTTGCGCAGGCGAAGTCGATGGAAGAATAAATTTGACCATCTTGGGCGGCACTCCACCCTATACTTTTGCTTGGTCAACTGGCGCGACTACCCAGGATATTCAGGACCTGGATGTAGGTGATTATACAGTGCTGGTGACGGATGCCAATGATTGTGTATATGAAAGTAACATCTTCAGTATCAATGCTCCAACTGCCTTGGAGATTCAATCTGTCGTCGTGGATGCAACGGCTTGTGGAAACGGCTCTGATGGTGGTATCAGCTTGTCAGTTACCGGTGGAACCGGTGCCTACACCTACCTGTGGAATACCGGAGACCAAACTCCCGATTTGGACAACATTGGCCCGGGTATTTATACGGTGACGGTCACCGATGAAAACAATTGCTCTGCTACTCATGAAAGAACAGTGAATCAACCTCAAGGACTGGAAGTTGTGGCTACCACTACCAATACCAGTTGTGTGGAGGCTGCCGACGGAGCCATAAGCTTAGATATATCTCGAGGTATTCCACCCTACAGTATTCTTTGGGATGATCAATCCACAGCTACGACTCGGGCGGATCTGCTTGCAGGTGTTTATTCCTACACAGTATCGGATGCTAATAATTGCGAAGAAGTTGGACAAGTGGTTGTTGAAACCCCACCACCACTGACTATTGAGGCTACCATAATACCAATAAGTTGTGCAGGAGAATTTGACGGCGGAATCGTGGTTGTTGCTTCAGGGGGGACTGGAGGTTATCGTTTTGAATGGTCGAATGACCGGAGTACACCTGTCAATAATGCCTTACCAGCTGGAGAGTACACGCTTTTGCTAAAGGATGCTAGCGATTGTGTGCTGGATACCACCTTTGTGCTAACTGAACCGCCTGCTTTATTCATTGAGGATTTTCAAGTCACTGATGCAGCCTGCTCTGGTATTGCTAATGGTGCCATTGACATTGCCGTGGTTGGAGGAGTGGAACCCTACAGTTTTAGCTGGTCGAATGGAGCTACTACCGAAGACCTAGTAGATGTGGAAGGAGGTGAATATAGCGTTACCATTACAGATGCAAGCGGCTGCGAATATGAAGACTTCTTTGGGGTTTTAAATACCACAGAACTTTCAGCTACCGCCGAAACTCAGGCCGCCACATGTAATGATGCTAATGGTAGTATTTTGCTGGAAATCAGTGGTGGTACTGAACCTTACACCTTTGATTGGAGTATTGACGGTACAGGAGATAATGATGATGAGCAAAGCCCTAGTGGCGTAGCAGCAGGTATCTATCTAGTAACGATTCGAGATGCAGCTTCCTGTAGCATTACTTTAGATGAGATAGAAGTAGTAGGAAAACCTGCTCCAGTGCTTAGTTTGATCTCTGCGGAACAAAGTATCTGTGGGGAGGCTTCTGGTAGCGCCCTGATTGATTTGCAAGGTGGGGCAGCGCCTTTCACCTTTAGTTGGTCTAACGGTAGCACAGAGCAGAACCTAGGTGGAGTTGACGAAGGCACCTACATATTGACGGTAACGGATACGGATCAATGTCAGGCTACCTTAGAAGTGGTGATTACTTGCTTTGATCCTTGTTCCTTAGCAGTTGGTACAATGGGACAAGAAAAATTGATGGGTTGCCAATCCCAGATCCTGACAGCTACTTATGATCCAACCAATGAAATTGTTGGAGATGGGGAAGTGCGCTTGTTCGTGATCCATGATGCAAGTGGAGCTATGTTGGGAAGTTCAATTCTCAACGTTTCTACTGATCCTACTATCACTTATACCAGTGCTTTGAGTCCGAATGTTGAATACTATCTCTCCGCCGTAGTGGGGAAAGATGATGGAAATGGACTGATCGATTTCAACAATTCATGTATTGCAGTAGCCCCTGGAACACCTTTCTCTTTTGCTCCGGCACCGAATGGCCCAGCCCAACTGATTGCTACCAACTCTACTTTGTGTCCGGGACAGCAATTAGAATTGAAAGTGGAAGTCCAAATTGATGGCAATCCATCCTATGTGTGGGATACGCCCAAGGGAATTATTACTACTACTGTTCCAGAATTGATCGTCAATAATTTCGGAACTGCTGATGTAGGAGAGTATTTGGTAGCCTACAACATTGGAGGTTGTGATTCGGAACAGCTCGGTCCGCTGGTAGTCACTTTGGATGGAGGTGCAGGCGAAGTATCCGCTGGTGAAGATGTCACGCTCTGCGGTGATGGTTCCTTCATTTTAGAAGGAATGATGCCGGAAGGTGCTACAGGTACCTGGTTTACAACTTCTCCAGCCTTTATTGAGGATGAAAATGACCCGAATTCCTTTGTCGATTCCTTGGTAAATGGAGTAAATACCTTCTATTGGATCGTGAATACGGGCTCTTGTTTAGCCAGAGATACGGTTGAAGTATATCATGCTGTAGCACCAACCACACAGGACCGAAGTATTACCATGGAAGCCAATCAGGCAACCTTGCTATTGAACAAGAAAGCCCTTTTTGATCAGATCACCCAATCCATTCCGGATTCGAATTTAACCTTCTCAATCATTCAGGAGCCGGATGAAGGCCAGTTGACCGTAGATGATGAAGCTAGTCAACTGATCTACCAACGAGATCTTGATATAGAAGGCGATTTAGACCTGGAGTTTATCTATGAGGTATGCAATGTGGACCCAGAATGTGGCGAGTTGTGTAGCCAATCCACCATTACCCTAAGCATCAAATACCTGGAAACGGAGATTATTTCATATAAGAAGGGACTTAGACCGGGTGGTAAAAGTCCTACTTGGAATATCACCCTCCTGCGAGATTTAACCGAGGCCAAACTGACCATTGTAGATCGGTGGGGTAAACGAATCCATTCCGAGGAATATTTGCCGGAAGACAATTTGTCAAAGGGGAATATGCTGGAAGCTTGGGATGGCAAGAACTTCGCTGGTGTGAGTATGTATACCGGAGCCTATTACTTCATCTTCGAAGGTACACCGACATCGGGAGATAAACCTATAGTTGTTAAGGGAATCGTTTACCTATTGAAATAGAAACACCTAAAAAACTGATCATGAAATCTTTATATATATCCGCTTTGTTTTTCTTCATTGGCCTACATCAAGTGCAAGCTCAGTTGCTGACTCCCTACACCCTGTACCGAGATCAATGGGGAGTACTTAATCCGGCCAGTGTCTCCAATAACTATACCCTGGACGAATACACCTTTGCCCTATCTGCCACGAATCGACACCAGTGGTTGGGAAATGGTTTCAATTATGACTATTCCCCCAATACACAGTTGGTCAATTTTGAGGGTATATTGGAGTTTAGTAGGATCGTAGTGGGAGGGCATATTTTGCAGGATCGAACGGGAGATCTTTCCAATCTAGGTTTTTACGGCCGATTTGCCTACATGATTCCTTTGGATCGTTTCTCTAAGCAAATGGTTTCGATAGGTTTAGCTGCCGGGTTTTTACAAAACCGCTCCATGATCGACGGCTCGGATAGCGAATACTTTGATTCTCCGGAAGAAGGGATCATTCCCGGTTCCGTCTTGAAGCCAGATGTAAGTATCGGAATCTATTACTATAAGGAGGATATCTGGTATGCAGGGGTGTCAATTCCTCAGCTCCTTAGTTTGGATTCCGAGTTTGGTGAAGATCAGATCGCCTACTCTCTTAAGCAGCCGAGGCACTACTACGTAGTTGGAGGTGGATACATCCCATTTGATTTCTTTGGTTTTGGAGATGGCTCCTCCTTCTTAGAGATTTCTGGATGGGGAAGATATTTACCGGTACGCCAGAGTAAGGCAGATTCCTTTGCTCATTTATTTCGCGTCGATGGAAATGTAAGATACCAGCACAGTCAGATTGCCTGGGTGGGATTTGGGGTAGGTTCCGATTTGGCAACGGATTTTTCGACCTTCCATGCCGAGTTTGGCTTTATCGGAGGAGAGGCCCTAAATCTCTCTAATGCCCAATTGAAAATCGGCTTGGCGATGGATTTCTCTTTTGGCGAAGGTGTGAAACGATTGGGACCTAGCGCGGAGATTAATGTGATTTACGCTTGGTATTAGAAATAGTTAGGGTGCCGATTATTTTGGGAACAGGAAGGTAAGCCACGAGAAACCTTTTATCTTGAGGAGGAGTTCCAAGAAGCTCATTACGAAAAACCACACACCTTATGCGTATTCCTGTTCCCACGCTTTTGGCTGCCTTGGTCAGCCTTTGTTTGATTAGTTGTCAATCTTCCAGTGCTACTGATAAGGAGGGGGAAAAGACCTCTCCGCCGAACGTTCTGTTCATTGCCATAGATGATCTAAATACCTGGCTCGGTTGCATGGACGGCCACCCAAATGCTAAGACGCCCAATTTGGATCGCTTGGCTGCTCGCGGGACCTTATTCACCAATGCGCATTGCCAAGCTCCTATCTGTGGCCCCTCCCGGGCTAGCTTGATGACAGGCCTTCGCCCTTCCACTACAGGCATATATGGACAGATTAATGATCAAAAGATCCGGCAAGCAGACAGCCTCCTATCGGATGTGGTTTTTTTACCCCAGTACTTTCAGCAAGCGGGCTACAAAACGATGGGCAAAGGGAAGCTTTTTCACCATTTCGCACCCGAAGGTGTTTTCGAAGAGCGGGGCGGACGAGAAGGGGGCTTTGGCCCGAAGCCAGAAAAGCGATTCAAGTATGACCCAGAATGGTTTGGCAAACCTCCCGGAACGCAGACCGATTGGGGTGTCTATCCCGCTAAGGATGAGGACATGATTGATTATCAAACGGCCCAATGGGCCATCGAACGATTACAACAAGAGCATGATCGCCCCTTCTTTTTGGCTGCTGGTTTTATACGCCCCCACGTGCCCTTCTATGCCCCTCAGAAATGGTTTGATCTATACCCCTTGGATAGCATTCAATTACCTCCATATCTGCTCAATGATCAGGGAGACATTCCTGAGATCTCCGCCCAATTACATGAAATATTACCCATGCCAACGACAGAATGGGCCAAGGAGCAAAAAGAGTGGAAGGCTATGGTGAAAGCCTATTTGGCCTGTATTTCATTTGTAGATCACTATGTTGGCCAAGTTCTGAACACCCTGGAGGCCAGTCCATATGCGGATAATACGGTAGTGGTGGTTTGGTCGGATCATGGCTATCACCTGGGCGAGAAAAATCGGTTTGCTAAACATTCGTTGTGGGAAGAGGCTACTCGAGTGCCCTTGATCTTTGCCGGCCCGGGGATCGGGGCTGAGGCCGTCTGTACCCGCCCCGTGGAATTACTGGATCTATATCCTACCCTGCTCGACCTTTGTGGCTTATCCCCTAATCCTCAAAATGAAGGAAAAAGTTTGTCCTCACTCCTAAAGGATCCAATGGCCGCTTGGACCAAGCCTGCTATTACAACCTACGGTCGCAACAATCATGGAATAAGAACGGATCAATATCGGTTCATTCATTTTGAAGATGGAAGCGAGGAACGCTACGATCACTCCCAAGACCCCAATGAATGGCATAACCTGACTAAAAAACAAGGAACTGAAGCTGCCGCATATGCCGCTGAAGAGCATTTACCCTCCATCAACAAACCCTGGAGTCCCGCCAATTCTAAGGGGGCAAATGCCTATTTGGAGGCTCAACGACAGCGAGATGTGCAAGAGGAAAAGTAAAAGGCTAACTCCAAGGTTTCCAGGCCTTTGGGACTAAACTAAAGTGTTGTTTAGGTTCGTCGCTTTCGCGAAAGAAAAGGATGCCAAAGTCGTAAAGATCAATGGTGAGGGTAACCTCTGGATGCTTTTGTAAGGCTTTCCAAGCTGTCATCATTTCCGCAGACCAATAGATATCCGCCACTACAAAGGCACTTTCCTTACCTAAGAACGGTAGACAGGCTTCAAAGTAACGAAGCGTTGGCTCATGGCGATGATCACCGTCCAGGTATACATAGTCAAGCTGGGGAAGGGTAGGGAGTAACTTGGGCAATACCGCATCAAAGCTTCCTTGATGAGTTTCTATGTTCTTGTATTTCAAGCCTTGCAGGTGGCCTTTGGCTAATTCAGCGATGGCCGGAGAGCCCTCTATGGTTAGAAAGCGGGCATCTTGAGCAGCAGCGGCTTGATAGACAGCAGATAGGCCCAGGCAGGTCCCCATCTCTAAGAGCGTAGCAGGCTTAAGGAAGTTTACCAAACGAAAAAGCAGTTGACCATTCCCCTCATCTACAGCTGCGCTCCTCCCCAGAGCAGAAACCCGGATCTGATTGTCTGTCAAGACTTGAGAGCCTGCTCCAAATTCGCTCTGCGGAATCAACTGGTGATTCTGGTAGATGTAATCTCTCAGTCCAGCTGCATCTGAAAAGGCATAGAACCAGCGGGTATCATCGAATAAGGCCTTTCCCAGACTTAGAACAAAGGGGTGGCGGACACGGCCTAAGCTAACAGCCTTCCTGTAGAAGATCAGCCACCGTTGCAGAAGTTGCCATCGAACCGCCAGTTGATTTGCCATAGATTCCTTCTTTGCGGGCGCAAGATAAGAGAACTTGATCGCACTACAGCTAAAGTTTAACCCCAGTCTTCGGCCCAGCATCAAAAAGAAGGTCTCGTAATGAAAACCATATGCTGAAAAAGCCTATATTTCGCATTGAAACCAATGGAAAGCCATGTCCTTATTCAAACTAAGGGGAAATTTAACCAAAACCCAGAACCTCGTCCTAGGAATAGTTGGTCTTGTCATCCTTGTTGCTGTCTGGTGGATCCTGGCGGAAGTCAATGCCGAGCAGCGAGCAGTGATCGACGATTATGAGACCCATCTACCTTCTTCGATTTTGCAAGATTCTACCGTCCAGCAGATTGATCGCGATTCCTTGGCCCGAGCGGATTCTATTAAGCTGGCTAATGCTACGGAATTTGAAAAGGTATATCCTATTCTCCCTCCACCTAATCACGTAGTGGCCGCCTTCCCAGATCTCTTCCAAGAGGATCGTCTGATTTATAATTCCAAGCTATCTATTTGGAGGAACTTGCAAGGTTATTTCTGGGCCATCCTGATCTCGGTAGTAGTTGGATTCGTTATCGGTCTAATTCCACTTTTTAGGGGCTTATTTAGTAAACAGGTGGATGCCCTTAGGTATCTTCCCCTTACTGCCTTGACTGGCCTGTTTATCATCTGGTTTGGAATTGATGATAAGATGAAGATTGCCTTCTTGGCCTTTGGTATCTTGGTGTACATGTTGCCGGTTGTGGTGCAGCGGATAGATGAAGTGAAGGATGTCTATTTAAAGACTGTTTTTACCCTGGGTGCTACGGATTGGCAAACGATAAGGTCTGTCTATTTCCCTTCGGTATTCTCAAAGTTAATGGATGATATCCGAGTCTTGACAGCTATTTCATGGACTTATATCATCATTGCTGAATTATTGAATCGACAAGGTGGGCTAGGGGCATTGATTTATGTGAAAGCGAGACAGGGTCAGTTGGAAAAGGTATTTGCGATACTTATTGTGATCATCCTGATCGGATTCTTACAAGATCGCATTTTCGTATATATGGATCGGCGTCTATTTCCGCACAAATACGCTAAAAAGCGAATTAATGGGATCAAGGAAGTGGAATATGGCTTAATGGCTATTCTAATGGCTATCACACTAGCCATCATAGTGCCTGCGATCATCCCTTCTACGATCGGGGTGATGGGTAATTTGGCTACCATACTGGCGATTACTGGTTTAGTAATTAGTCTGTATGGTGAGTATCGCCTGCGGAGAGCCTCAGTTGAGGCAGCATAGTGAATCCCATTCCAAATGTTGTAAAACAGAACACAAATGAGCTTATTTCCAGATACGGAGAATCCGAACATAATAGAATTAAAGCAGATTGATCAAAGTTACGATGGTGGTGAGAGCTTCATCATCCAAGGCTTGGACTTTATGGTGGAAGACAAGCCGGCTCAAGGGCAATTCGTCGTAATCCTTGGCATGTCTGGTAGTGGCAAATCTACCTTGCTACGCTACATTGCGGGTTTGCAAAAGCCGACAGCCGGAGAAGTTCTAATCCATGGTAAACCCATCGATGATACCAAACGGGTGGGTATGGTATTCCAGCAGTATTCTTCCTTGCCCTGGATGACGGTTTTGGAAAATGTATCCTTGGCTCTGAAGTTCCAAGGCATTGAAGAAAAGGAGAGAAAGGAGAAGGCCATGGAAATGATCGAGATGGTAGGTCTTCTAGGACATGAGGATAAATTTGCCCAGTATCCTACCTTGTCTGGGGGGCAACTACAACGAGTGGCTATAGCCAGGAGCTTATTGGCAAACCCTGAGGTGCTATTGATGGATGAGCCTTTCGGTGCACTAGATATTAATACTCGATTGCAGATGCAGGATATGCTAGCCAAAATTTGGCTTAAGTTCCACCCAACCGTGATCTTTGTAACGCATGATATAGCGGAGGCGGTTTATTTAGGAGATGATATCTATATTCTCAAATCTCAGCCTTCCCGAATCGTTGAACACATCCATGTAGACTTACCCTTCCATCGTACGAAGGAAACCAAAAGGGATCCACACTTTGTGGAACTGGTACATATGGTGGAGGATAAAATGATTGATGTAGCAAAGTTGGGTTAGAAGAAAGAAAATAGGAAGTAAGCTTACTACAGCTTACTTCCTATGGTCTTTATGATAGACTTGTTTTACTTTCTATTAGTCCGTTCTACAACCACTACGTCTTCTACCAGATCGACCTCGACTTCCCACTAGTCCATTGTCAATAAAGTTGTAGGAAACGGTAAGTCCAAGGATAAAATAAGTATCTGTAGTCTTACCATCACCACGCTGCGTGCCTGTTGGTACAATCACGGGATCAGAACCCAATAACTCGCCTTGTCGATTGGCCAAAGCAGCGGTAAGCTCACCTCGGGCAGCCAACAGTTCATCATATGATACGTAGGTAGTACTTACATCATCAATATAGTCGGTGAAAGTTTTGCGGATACCCAATTCGATACCAAGATTCCAATGATCATTCAATGCATACTTCAGACCAAATCCAAAAGGAATGGCAAACTGTTGCGTTTGGTAGGCTTCCGGGCGATCGGGTAAGCCTTGCCCTTCCGTTCCTAGTGGCTGTAAGGCAACCAATTCACCTTGGTATTCTGCTTTTGGGTTAAAGGAGAAAAACGCTATTCCCCCAAAGAGATAAGGTGAAAAAGGATTTGCCAGATTATAGGGCTGGTAACGCAAAATATTGAATTCCCCAATTAATGCGGCTTCATATATATCTGTTTGAAAATGCAGATTTCTATCTCTGAAAACACCTACGGGAGCATTGGCATCTGCACCGGAAAGCGAGGTGTAATTGATGCCCAGTCTTACGCTGAGGAAATCATTTGCATTATAACGACCAAAAACACCTCCTGCAAAGTGAGTTTGCCCAAGATAGACCGTGGAGGAATTATTGGACAGATCCCCCTGATAGTTGCCGCCACCGCCTAGGACGCCTACTTCAAAATATTGAGCAGTCAAGGCTGTATGCAGGAAAAACAAAGCCAAAAATGGAAAAAGAGATTTCATAATGTATTAAAATTGAGACCTTATAAGAAGTTGAATTCAGAATTACAGGGTCCCGATGGCATGAGTTGAGCCATGCCAATGGGGTAGGGTATCTCGAAGGGTTCAGTAACAAACCTTAAAAATCCCCAAAATATCTAGATAATCGTAATTTTAATCGGGAAAAATCATCCATCTAGATGAAAGTTCACGGTAAAGCATCATCTACAACAACTTCTTAGCCACAATATCCGTTTTGAATAATGCTCGCTGTTTTTGTCTAATCTGTTGCAGGGATTAGTATTTTCGCCGACGAAAAGTCCAGCAATTGCCAAAACTCGTACGTTTGTTTAAAAAAGCAAGATAATTCAGCTTTGGCTGGGTGGATGTCTTTTATTTAGAACACGCTTTAGAGACAATCTATATCATCACCTTTCATTCTCCATCCTAAATGTCTTTGGCAAAGGCCAGATCAGGAAAGTGAGGGTTTCAAACTATTTAATTCAGAAAAAAAATCAAAATGAAGATTCAGCAGTTAATTGCTTTTCTATTCTCCAGTTTGCTAGTGATAGCAGGTAATGCGCAGGAAGAACTTCCAACAAACTGGCCACACTTGGATGCAAAGACCGATGGCTATCCAGGTATGAGTACCCAAAGAACCTACAAAGAACTCTTGAAAGGAAGAACATCACAAACGATCGTAGTGGCTGTCATTGATTCAGGAGTTGATAAAGATCACGAAGACCTTAAATCCGTCATGTGGGTGAATGAGGATGAGATCCCAGGTAACGGAATTGATGATGATAATAATGGATACATCGATGATATTCACGGGTGGAATTTTATCGGTGGTAAAAATGGGAAAAACTTAGCCCACGAGAATTTGGAGATGACGCGGCTATACACTTTGTACAAGAAGAAGTACGAAGGGAAGGATAAGGCTGGCCTTTCAAAGAAAGAAAAAGAAGAATTCGACCAATACGAAGAATTTGGAAAAATCATCGAAAAGAAAAAGGAAGAGTTGGCTCCTCAAGTGATGCTATATGGTGCTACTTTGGAAGCCTTTACGGCCTTAGCACAGGCCATCGGAAAATCTCCTGACGATATCACGCTTTCAGATGTAAAGAACTTCAAGACCAAGGATGAAATGCTATCCAGGGTAGGTGAAGCCGTAGTTGGATTTGTAGAGCAAGGACAGGATTTCGGTAGCATCTACGCAGAAGTTGAAGAAATTTATGACTACTACTATGGACAAGTCAACTACTACTATAACCCTGAATTTAGCCCGAGAGATATTGTGGGAGATGATGTAAATAACCCACGTGAACAGTTTTATGGGAATAATGATGTGAAGGGACCTGATAGCGAGCACGGAACTCACGTTGCAGGTATTATCGCAGCAGCGCGCGGTAATGACATTGGAATGGATGGCGTGGCAGATAATTAGATATGCGGTTGATAACGGGGCAGCAGTGATCAACATGAGTTTCGGCAAAGGTGAATCTCCGAATAAGGAAGTTGTCGATGAAGCCGTGAAGTATGCCTTGAAGAATGATGTATTGCTAGTACATGGATCAGGGAACGATGCAAAAGAAGTAACCTTTGCTAATAACTTCCCAAACGACCGATTTGATAAGAAAGGACTGTTTGCTCCTAGATATGCTAAGAATTGGTTGGAAGTGGGCGCGAGTACCTTCTCTGAGGACGAAAACTTGGTGGCTTCCTTCTCCAATTACAGTGCAGATAAAGTTGATGTTTTTGCGCCAGGAGTTGAAATCTACTCAACGGTTCCTGATGACAAATACAAGAACCTACAGGGAACTAGTATGGCTTCCCCTTACGTAGCGGGTCTAGCGGCTTTACTTCGTTCTTACTTCCCAACCCTGACAGCAGCACAGGTGAAGTCCATTATCATGGAGTCTTCTAGCAAACAAAAATACCGAGTCATAAATCCAGAGAATGGAGAATACCTATGATGCAGTAAAACAAGCCATGGCTACTAAAGGTAAACGCAAGTTTGTAGGCTTTGGTAAGGGGAAGAAGAAAGGTAAGAAAGGAGATAAAGACCGTGCCTAAGAGATATCTTTATCTTTGAAATACATAAAGAAGGCGGCAAGTACATCGGTACTTGCCGCCTTCTTTATGTAAGCTAATTTGGATAGTTGCTAGAACTTTGGACAAAGTACCGTTTCATCATCATATTCACCCAGATAGGCGATAGAGATCTCAAACGCTCCTTGCCCTCTTCTCGATTGATTGAGATCATTGATGTTGGCATCATAGCTCAAACCCAATAGGAAGTTATTCAACTCCAGTCCCACCATGCCAACTACTGAATCCATGAAGAATACATCTAATTCATTCTTGACGGGACGTACCCAGCTGCCAAGATGTATGGCGACTCCCTTCACATCATCCACCAAAAACCGGAAATTCGTCCCTGCATTGATAGCCAGGTGAGGACCTTGACTATATATTACGGCTCTCGGGAGCATCTGAACATTTGGCCCCATGGGAATTTGAAAAGTCACATGACCCACATATTTTGCTGCTAGGCGATCCTCCGGAAATTTATCAGGGTTATCATTATCATAGAAAAAACTAATCTGGGGCTCTAGGATATGATGCATGCTGGCGCCGATGAAGAAGCCAACTTTATCCGCTGGCGCATAAGCATAATTGATTCCTACATTGAAATCGGAATGCGCAAAATTATTCTCGGGTAGGATTTCGTCAGTTCCATTGGTGTACCCGTTGTCCCCATTGAATTGATCTCCAAAATTAATATTACCGTAGTTGATGTTACGTTGGGCCAGCCCCACCTGTCCGCCTATGCTTAAGAACTGATTGTTCTGGTCACTTAGTGATTTATGGAA
>ENA-UENV01000350-UENV01000350.1-marine-metagenome-genome-assembly--contig:-NODE-350-length-12881-cov-2.966065_pt1 | contig 12881 bp, 6 predicted proteins | sample MGYA00237878_ERZ529328 | MGnify/ENA primary metagenome ERZ529328 (study PRJEB26372, sample SAMN05368348) | marine metagenome | biome: cultured habitat; feature: ocean water; material: water; isolation... | reverse complement strand
TGATCTTTTCTACACCCGTGCTAAAGCGGACCTACCTGACGACTCGCTTTTTTGGCTTGTTCTTTAGCGGTCTCGTGCTTTTTGCATTTGCGATTGTGGGACTCTGGATGGGAGCAATGATTAGAAGTGGCAGTGAAGATCAGATTGGGTCACTCAGCGCCATCAATTACATATGGCCCTATTTGGTTTTGGGGTTGCCCAATATCTTCTTGGCCTCTTCTCTCCTCTTTTTGATTGCTAGTTTGACAAGAAGTACCTTGTTGACCTATGTGGGCGGAATTCTCCTGTACTGTCTCTATTGGTTTGGAGCCATCTATTTCAACTCACCCATGATCGCAGGTTCGACGCCAGCAACTCCAGAGGCTATGGCATTAGCCGCCTTAATCGACCCCTTTGGTCTCTCTGCTTTTTTTGAGCAGACTCAATTTTGGGAGGTTACGGAGAAGAACGAAGCTTTGATCCGGATGCAAGGCTTGTTTTTGGTGAATCGCCTAATCTGGACCTTTTTAGGTGCTGGCGTGCTCTTATTTACCTATCGATTATTTTCGTTTAGAAAAGAAAGAAGGGGAGGGAGAGCAAGGGAAGAAGCAACGCCTGTCAGTCAGACGCAAGAACTAACCCCTTATCGACAGCCACTCCTTTCCCTAACCCAACAAGCTGCTTGGCCAGTGCTGAAAAGTAGCCTTAGACTGGAATGGAAATTATTGTGGGGGAGCTGGCCAGTTCGACTCGCTATGCTCCTTTGGGTAGGGGTGATCTTGTCTGAAATCGTAAGCCGAATCTACGGTGGTAGCGAATATGGGAGCACCCTTTACCCTACTACAGATCTAATGATTTGGCTGATCGAGGAGCCCTTTCAGTTATTTAGCCGAATTCTAGTCATATTCTTTGCAGGAGAGATCATGGCAAGAGAACGATTGATCAAATTGCTGGTGTTGATCACTTTGCCCATGCTGATGCTGCTTAGCGCCTTTTTGGTAGCTGTGGTATGTCAGATCATCAAAGGTTTTTATGCAGTTGATTTGCCGCAATACCTTATGCAATTCTATTTGTTGGGTTTACCCTTGGTATTTTTTTCTGTTCTAATCCTTTTTATTCAAAGCTTAGTTTCCAATAAATATGTAGGGATGTTTATTGCACTTGCGCTTACGATTGTATTCCTAACAGGCCTGAGTGCTCGCTTTGGTTTGGTACATCCAATGACTCGGCTAGGGGTTTTTCCAGAAGTTTTGTACAACAATATGAACGGCATTGATCGGCAGATTGGCGCCTATAACTGGTTCGCCCTCTATTGGACAAGTTTGATGTCATTAATGATCTACTTCACCTGGAAAGGCTGGAAACGAGGGCAGCGAAACTCTTTCATCAAAGAAGTGCGTACCAGCTTTCGCCAATCTTACCATAGTAGTTGGAGGACCACTGCGATCTTAAGTCTCCTATTCATAGGCCTGTGTGGAGTATTGTATTATCAAATGAACGTGCTCAATTCCCGAACAAGCCGGGAGGCCTCCTTGGATCGAAGGGCCGCCTATGAATTGAAGTATAAACCGATGGATGAATGGCCTGACTTGCGAGTGGCAGCCATGAAGTCCATCGTGGATATTTATCCAAAGCAAGGCAGCTTCAAAATAGAACATGAATTTAAATTGACCAATCGAGGAGACGAGCCGATTCTTAGGCAATGGTTCACTGCTCCCCGTTGGTTGGAAGTAGAAAAACTGGAAATCGACCAGGCTCAACTGATAGAGTATGACCCCTTGCATCGTGTGTATCAATTTGCCTTGGACCAAGCGGTTTTGCCTGGCGATACCATCAATATGACTTATAATATCAAGTATCAACCCAGAGGAGTAAGATTTGCGCGTTCCATACGAGAACGTTCTGTGGTCAAAAATGGAACGAATATTATGAGTATCGGGATTGTCCCTAGATTTGGCTACCAATCAGACATAGAAATTCGGGATAACGAGGAACGGTTAAAAAGAGGGTTATCGCCCATAATTGCAGTAGCAGAAAGTGAAATGCATGCGGGAATGGCCGATGAAGATCGTGCTACCTATAACAAATTCGATTTTGAAACGATTATTTCGACCGATAGTCCACAAAAGGCTGTTGCACCAGGGAGCTTAATGGATAGTTGGGAAGAAGATGACCGAGCTTATTTTCATTACAAGAGTCAAGCGCCGATCAATCATTTCTACGGTTATCTCTCTGCTGATTATCAGCTTCTGCAGCGTCAGGTAGATAGTGTAATGCTTTCGGTATTTTATGATGAGGGACAGGCCTACAATGTTGATCTGATTGTAGAGGTGATGGAGCAAACATTGGTCTATTGTCAGGATGCATTTGGTACCTATAAGATGGATGCGTTAAGGCTATTAGAAATACCCGGCCATTGGCCGATGGGTGGATATGCTGCCCCAGGAAATATCGGTTTAGTAGAGGACACTACAGCTTTTGATGTAGTAACTAAGCGGGTGGCTCATGAGGTAGCTCATCAATGGTTTGGTCATCAGCTCACGCCCTACAATGGAGCTGGAGGTGGTTTTCTAGTGGAATCCACAGCTAAATATATGGAGTGCATTATTCAGGAACAGCGGCAAGGGAAGCACCAGCTTAGAACGTTGATCAAGGAGGAAATGACTCGATATTTCCGACAGCGAAACCGGGCAGTCATCCCAGAACCGCCCTTGAATTTGGTTGATGGACAAAATTATCTATCCTATTCCAAGGGCGCTGTAGTGATGAATGCCATCCGAGATTTACTGGGCGAACAGGTTTTGAATGAAGCTTTGCGTTATCTCTTTGATCATCACGCCTATCCTAAGCCGAAGGCGAGCATGGCGGATTTTGAAGCGCAACTCCTCGAACGAGCTACGCCTGCACAGCAGGAACGGTTGAAGGATTGGCTTGCCCGCATTACAATCTATGATACGAAGGTCTTGTCTTCTTCTTTTACCGAATTGAGTAGTGGTGGGTATGAAATTGTACTGGAAGTTGAAGCACACAAAAATGAATTGAAAAATGGAAGTTTGGAAGAGGTGCCAATGGAAGAAATGGTCAATATTGGGCTATTTCAGCTTCATCCTGATGATTTAGTCCGTTTCTCGGAAAAGGATCATTATGAGAAGTATTTGCTTAAAAGTGGCGTGCAGGAGATCCGTTGCCGAGTAGAGCATTTACCTGAGTACGTCTCCTTGGATCCTTATCTACATCTTATGGATAAGAATATCTATGATAATACGATGCCTTTGAAGGAATAATCAGCCAATGCTCTTTTGGGGGAGAACTACAGGCATGTCCATGAGGCTATATTTCGTACTTCACAGCACGTGAAATCCATGCTATAATCGTGGCTAGGTATATGTTGCCCCTACAGGGCAGGGCGGTGTTTAATGGCAGCTGAATAAAGAGAGGCGGTACATCTCCGCAGAGAGGGATCCCGTTAGGGATCAAATATGCCATGGATCCCAAATAGGAGACATTCCATGGTGTAAATGTATCGAGAAGCCTCGCCCAAGGTAAGACCTGAAGGTGTGCGGGATCCCGTAGGGATCAAATATGCATAGCCCTAAAAGAGGCTGGATTTCCAGTGTAGTAGGTGCTGAATATGCTATCTGATTTGAATTCAGGAGGTGGGATAAAGCCGAAAAAGGCCCGTCTCCTGATCTACCGCTGCGGCCTGAGCAAAGACTGTAGCAAGTTCTGCGCCCTTCATCCATTCATACAAGAAACGAATACAAAAAAGGAGGCCGGCATTTCCTTCCACATAGTCGGTAGCTCCGATGTAAGCCTTGGCTCCCCCAGAAAGAAAAAGCTGGGCTAGAGATTCGGAGCCCAAGGTGCAGCCTGTATTAAGAATGAGTTGCTGATTGAGTGTTATTTTATCTGTCAGTGTTTCGACTCCGATCGGGTGACGTGGCTCATGTTCTTGGTAGATAGAAGGATCTAATTCTGGCAAAATGAACTTGCCTTCATCTCCATGTACACTGAGAATCCAGATTTCTAAACCATTAAAAAGCGGGTCCTCTCCGCGTAGGAGTTTAAGGAAGTCATTCGGCCGGCCGAGGTACTTCATGACTACTTGATAACCGAAGTACTCCGCACTTTGGCGAATGGCCTCCGCCTCGTTCCCTACCTCTGGACCAACGATGATGCCGATGCTTTTCATGACCTAATCTACGCGTTTGAGGAGGGCTTTTTGAGTACTATAGACTTGATAAGATCGCACGGCAGGGATGGTGTCTCCATTGATAATGGTATCCCCAGAAATCCTAGTCGGCTCCATATCAATGGGAATCAATTCGTAGGAAAGTTGATTATCAGCTAAGAAACAAGTGGTGCCGATTATTCCCGAATTATCAATTGCAAATTGCTCATATAGGCAATTTCCATTGAGATAGGAGTCTAGTAGGATTCCATTGTGCTCATCAATTACATAATGCCCTTTTTCGGCATTGATTAGGCGGATATCATAGGGCCGGAAATCTTCTTTACCCTCTCGATGGTAGGTGATGTGAAAGGTCCATGTTGTACTGTCCACGGGAAGAATTTTCAGCGACATAGGAAGACTATGAGCGATCTTTGCGCCTTGGTAGATCTTCAATGTACCCTCGTAAGTCCCTTCGAAAGGAGTTAGGCTATTATCTTGACTGTAACTATTGACTAGACAGCTTAGATAAATAATCCCTAATAATAGTAGATTCTTTCCTTTCATGTTTTGTTCGATTTTGATCTTCATTGATTTTGGGGAATAATCTCTACTCTTCGATTTCTCGCTCGATTCTCCTCCGAGTCATTATTTACCTTTGGGCAGCATTCCCCTTTACCCTCTGCCAAGATAAGAACTTCCCTGCCACCAAGCTTTTTCTCCAAATACTGTTTGACGGCTCCTGCCCTCTTGGCAGAAAGGCTCAAATTATAGTCCGCTTCTCCAATGTTATCCGTATGACCAAATACCTTGATTTGATCCCAACCCATCTTTCGGATTACGAGCGCAAAGGAGTCCAAGGCAGGCAGATATTCAGATTTTAGCTGATGGAGGTCAAAGTCAAAAGCTACACCAGGGATTTCGAAAGCGATGGAAGGAGGCGTAATTACAGTGTTGGTATCTTTTACTTCTCCTGTAGTAGGTAAAGGCGGAATAATCACCTCTGCAACTTCAATGTCCTTTTCAACTCCTTTTTTGTAGGTGTGTCGGTGATTGGTAGCATACAAACGTCTTCGCGTTTCTGCCATTTCGGGACAGGAGCTATAGGCAGGGTCATTGGCTGTAAGGGATACATTATCCAATAAAAAGACTAAATCTCCTTGGTGGTTATTAGCCTTGGTTCTTCCTTCCAAGAAAGTGGCTTCTTTGCTGAAGTTGCCGAAGGTGAGAAATCTTTCTCCCCCTTGCGCAGTAAAGCTTACTTCAATTTGCCGCCAGTTACTTTTCCTGTTTCTCTTGATTTCATCTTTATCAGTAATCTCCCTTGTAGCAGAAAAGGCCAAAGGGTTGACTAGGTCGCTGATCAATTCCTTTTCCGTCAACAGCATATCTAATTGATACTTTTTCACGGAAACGGGATTGAAAAAGAAACTCAGGGTGTATTCCTGCCCATGAACCAATGGGCAAAGCAGTTGAGTGTAGAGAAAAACGCGGAAAACCACAGGATTCTTCTCATTTTCAACCACCACCAGTTCAGCATATTTACCCTCGTAAACCCGAGGTACTTTCTTTAGTTTCACATTAATTTCCGTAGGAGGAAGTCTAAACCAGGCCTCGGGAGCACAGGGTGCATCATACTCTGTGCAAATATTGTAGTCTTCGAACCCGCCATTGGCAATCAATTCTTGGCTATTGAGATCGACTAGGGTAAAGCAGAACAGGATAAGAATTGAGGGGCGCATCGTTTTTTGGATGTGTTGTTGTTCCCCTCAAATATAGTCGATTCGAAGCAATGCTTTAGTGCAGTACGTCAACTATGCTATCTCTTTTCTTGGTCCTGATTCCGAATTCGGATGATCTTTCCATTTTCCTCATCCGTTAGCATGTACAGCTTTCCATTTGGGCTCTGTTTAATTTTTCTAGATCGAACTCGATCATCTACGAATAGCTCTTCCGCAAGTTTAAGCGTTTGGCCATCAACCGTGAATCGCCACAGGCTACCTCGAGAAAGCCCCGGAACCAGAAGGCTGCCCTTCCAAGCCGGGAATTCATCGCCAGTGTAAAATGTAAGCCCGGTTGGAGCCACCGTATGTAGCCAGTGCCAAGTTGGATCAGTAAAATTGACTCCTTCCAGCTTTGGAGGATCATAGTTCGGCGCCCGATATTTTCCTGTGGTAATGATAGGCCAGCCATAATTAGCACCCTTTCGGAGAATATTAATCTCATCCCCTTGGATGGTTCCATGCTCACTAAACCAAATCTCCCCGGTCTCTGGGTGTAAAGTAATGCCTTGTGCCGCGCGGATGCCTACTGCATAAAGACCTGGAACGCTGTTGGCTCCAAAATCTGGATTGTCCTCAGGGATGCTACCGTCGGGATTGAGTCGATAAATCTTACCCCGTTTGTCCTCCAAATTCTGGGCGATGGGCATTGGTGGCTGGTCCTTTTCGTTAAACAATCGCTCTCCTACCGTAATGTATAGCTTGCCGTCTTGCCCAAAGGTCATGCCCCCTCCGTAGTGATACATTTCTCGGGTATAAGGGGCAGCAACGAATAAAGGTTGAATATCAACAAGACCATTGCCTTCTAGTTTTGCCCGGATAACCTTAGTAGTTGCACCCTCTTCATTTTCGGCAGTATAGGAAACGTAAATATGCTGATTGCTGGAAAAGTTTGGATCAAGGATCACTTCAAAAATGCCTGAGTTATCACCGCGACTTCTCACCCGAATGCTATCAACCAAATCCTCTGGGAATCCTGAAATTGAAGTCTTCGTTTTGGTCGTCAAATTGACTTTCACCAATTCACCATCCTTCTCACTGACCAATGCTTCGTCGTCGTTGAGAAAGGCAATGCTCCAGGGGTGAAGAAGGCCTTCGAATACTACTTCCTTAGTCGGGTTTGTTGAGGATTGTATACTAGGCGCATCTTCTGTCATCAAAGTTGCCGCTTTGCTGATGATCTTCCATTGTTGATCCAATTTCTTCAATAAGAAAAGATCAATATAACGTAGGTCCCGTGCTGGTATCAAGATCTCTGCTTTGGCAATAGCGATATCATTGGAAATATCAATGGATAAAATATTCCCAATTCGACCATTAGCTTCCCCTGGCTTTCCCCGATTAAACCAGCTGGCGTATTCTTTTGGAGGAACCAAGAAGATGGGTTCGTCTGGTTTGGATAGATATAAATTCGCCTTATCGTAGAAGGCTTTTTCTATTTGAGCGGGTTGATTGTAGGAGGTACCGTTGATGTAATTTAATAAACAGGCTTTGAGTTGATCGGCTTCTGATTGAGCGCCTAAGTAAGCTGCAGAAAGCAAGAGCGTCAATACAAAGATAGGTCGGGTCATCTTTATTGAGTTTTTAGTTCACGGAAGTGGCAAAGCGACTGAAGTTACCAAGCGATATGCCTGAATCAACTTCGTGTTTGCGTTGAGCGAAGGTCTACATATTAGTATTGACAGACAAGGGGGAGCTTAAGCCTAGAAGTGTGGAATTATAATCTTGGAGTGATTCCTCCCTGAATGTCAGATGGGTTTCGGCTTGAATTTCCTGCCAGCTAAAGTTAGTGGGGTGAGCAAAGCCCTCCCCATCAAGATGTGGTTGGTCCACCTACTGCAAAGCATTACCTTATAATCAGCAAATCATGATCACAAATTTGCTCCAATGTCATACCCTTCTACCTTGCCGCTCCTAGCTGACATAGCTGTCGAGTGATGGAGGATAAGCCGTTACGAGAAAATGGATTGAAGAAACTTTGGGATAGCGCCTTTTGCCATCGAAAGCTGATGCAACAGGGTGGTTAAGTGATTTGATATGCCTTATGGAACTGTTCAACAAGATCTACCAATAACTACAACTATACCAAATTCATGAAAAAAACGACATTAACCCTTCTATTCATGTGTGCTCTATTTTCCCTTTCTCTAATGATGGCTCAGCCCCAACAGTTGACCTTTGAAACGAAAGGCGGCGCTAATGCTAGTGCTACTCCGGAAGTATTGGCCACAGGAGAGCACTTTACTTTCTTTTCTGCCTATACTAATTTTCATGGGCGTGAGCTGTGGCGTAGCGATGGGACGCCTGAAGGCACCGTAATCGTGGCTGATCTTGCGCCGGGTAGCAGCTCTAGCCTGAGTTCCTATTACGGAAGTCGATATATCCCTTCTATTCAAGGGGATACGCTGTACTTTATAGCCAATGACCGTATTTCGGATTCGCAGATTTGGCGGACGGACGGGACAAAGGAGGGTACTCAACAATTGACACATATTTCTTCAGGTACTTTTTGGTCACCGGTGGCAGTAGAAGATGGTGTGTTCTTCTTGCTGTCCAAAAGCCAGGATGAAGTGGAATTGTGGGGCACAGATAGCAACGATGGTGTGGTGAAAAAATTGGTTGCTGGCTTATCAGGGAGTCCCACTGCCTATCGGGCATTTGCGCATAAAGGGGACTTTTATTTTTGGTTAGGATCGAGGACTACTTCAACCTATGATCTTTGGCGTAGCGATGGGACAGCGGAGGGGACACTTCCTATTCTCCAAAATGTCATTTATCGATTTAATGGTTTCCTTTTGAATACTGCTTTTGATCCATTCTATGAATATGATGGCGCCCTGTATGGTATTTTTGAAACAGAGGAAACCCCTCGTGCTTTATACCGCCTAGAGGGTACAGAGGTAGTGGAAGTCAAATCTATACCGCTCACTGATGAAAGATCATATTCTACTCCACTTTTCTCTGGAACAGAGCTAAATGACCTTTTGTACTTATATCTGATCGACCCCAATGATCATGCACTACGCATCATTGAGACAGACGGTACCACGGAAAATACCCGCGAAGTACTTAGTCGCGATAATATACGTGAATATGAGTATCCACTACCCTCTAATTTGGTAGCAACAGATGGCATGCTGTATTTTACCTATTTGGATGATTCTCGCCAAAAAACGATACTGGCTCGCCTGGATCCCAATACCGGGCAATTAGATCAATTATATACAATCGGATCATCAGGTTATTACCATGATGTTGATCCTAATTACAATAATAATGTGAGGCTGTATAATATGGCAGATGATCAGATTATGGTACTTGTTCCTCTTGGAGGGGAGAGAGGCATTCATGTATTCAAAGATGGAGAACTAAGACGGCTTGATGAAGATGTTGACGCCTATTTTCCTGGGCAAGTACGAGCCAATCAGTTCTATTATCGGCACGAAAGAGACTCTTTGATAGGTACGGAGCTATGGAGCTATCATGCCAATGATTCTGTGGTGACGATCTTGAAAGATATCAATAAGTCATCGGTTTCGGCTTTCAATTGGATGCTTAGCATAGATGATCAAGCAATCCTCAAGATGACTGATGACGAACAGGGGGACCAATTTTGGTCCAGTGATGGAACATTGTCTGGTACAAGATTCCTACTAGATCCAAACCCAGAAAAGCCAAGTTCAATTGGTACTGCTATTCCATTTGGAAACCAGTTGCTCTTCATGTCGAACGAGGGAGAAGGCCCCAGACCATGGGTTACTTCCGCTTCTAGTACTTCGGCTCAGTCCTTGCTTGAAAATAAATTACCTGAGGGGTATTTCTTTTTTCGTGGACTAGCGGTAAAGGATGAATGGGCTTATTTTTATCGGATGCCAACTAATACGGAACCTGCTGCGATTTACCTGACGGACGGTACTCCGGCTTTTACCTTTGAGTATTACAGTGTACCGGCCATTGAGGATAATGGTCAGATGGTTTTTCCTAGGGTGGTAAGGCTGCTCCCTTTTGAAGGAGGTATAGCCTATGTACAAGTCTATTCTTCAAACTGGGAATTAGTAATAATTCCCAATGATGGTCAGTTGAATGCACAAAGTGTTTTTAGTTCGAGCCTAATTTTCTACCTCCGTAGTGATGAAACAGGTAAGTTGTTCTTTCTTTTTGAAGATGAAAACAGGAAACGAACAATTGGCTGCTATAATCCTACAGATGGGGTAGTCAGCCGTCTTGACCCAGGCATACATGCTTGGGAAGAAGTAATTTCAATGAGTGTTATCGAAGGTAAGCTACTGTTTTTTGCCGAAAATGAGGCGCAGGGGCAGGAACTGTGGATAACGGATGGTACAGATGGAAATACGAGTGTGCTGGATATCTATGAAGGCCCTCAGAGTGGATTGTCTGAACAGTTGCGGTACCGGAAAGTGGGGAATACACTTTACTTCCCTGCTACGGACGGAATTAATGGCCAGGAACTCTGGCGCTACGACGCGACTACAAATGAGGTGGAGATGCTGGCCGATATTCTACCAGGAGCTGGTAGTTCTTCACCGATCTTCGTTGGAAATAACGGGGAGTGGCTATATTTTACAGCCTACCTGCCCGAGACAGGGCGCGAACTGTGGCGTACTGATGGAACCGCAGAGGGGACTCAACTGCTGGTAGATATCCTAGAAGGCCCCCAGAGCTCAAATCCTGGACATATTGAAGTCCTGGGCAATGCCCTGCTTATGTCTGCCCAGACAGTATCAGATGGGCGCCAGGTTTGGCGTTACGATCTAATCACTGATGTTAAGGAGCAAATTGATCCTTCCAAGTCCTTATTAGTTTATCCTAATCCTTCCAGCGATGTTATTCGATTGAAGGCTGACCTAGGGCATAATGTTAAGATTGAGATTTTCAATCACCTTGGTCAATTGGTCACTAGTAGGAAAGGATTGACTCAAGCTCAAGAGATCCCAATCCATCAGTTAACACCTGGGGCATATACGATTAAGGTCTTAAGTGAAGGCAAGTATAGTACGGCAAAGTTCGTGAAGTCTCAATGATCATCGGATGCATATATAACTTACTATCCTGGAACAAAAATAAATAACAGGAAGCGCGGTATATATCCGAAGCCTTCCGGTGAGAATCATGCTAAGTTTCTTTTAGGTGGGGCAAAGATATACTTCGGATGACTTAGCCTGGGAAAGCTTCGGATATTTAGCGTTGGACTTTTGACTGCAGCCCCTTCCCCATCAAAATGTGGTTGTTGAAAGGTGCCCAATTCATTACCTTAAATCCAACAAATTCGAATAACACGTCTTCCATAATGGCAAAACACCTCTCTCCTCCTCCTCGTAAACTCTCCTGGCTAACCCGACTACTGGTCTTCAATAGCCATGTCTATTCACTGGGTGGATGGGTCGCTACAGGTATCGGCTGCTTAATGATATGGTTTTGCTATACGGTTACTAGACCGGCAGCACTGGATAGTCCAGGAGTATCCGTCAATCTCCCAGGCTTAGCGGCGTTCTTCCTAATTGGAATGGTGTTTCTGGGCATAGGGTTGGCAACATTGATACACTTTACTTTCAAGAATGGTTGGCGGGAAGTATGGCTATTGAGATATGGAGAAGTAGCTGTAGGGAAATGGGTAGAAAATGAAAAGAAGAGGTGGAAATACTTCACTTTTGAAACAAAAGAAGGAATAACGCAGCAAGGAACCTCCATCGTCAACTCCAAAGGTGGTTTGAAATTGATAGATGGGGTAGAAAAACGGATTTTGTATAACCCTAAAAATCCGGATCAGGTTGTGGTATTTGATTCGATTCCGAATGCCCCAGCAATTTTACCGGATGGCCGTTTCGGGTCGATCCCGAAGCCTAGGGCAGGCATCCTTATTGCGCCCTTCTTGGTCTTGTTGCTGAATATCGGCTTCTATGCGTACCATTTTGGTTCTTATCAGAAAAAGGATGGCAAAACACTATCGGAAATCTATCAGCAAGCCTTGCGCTACAAAGCAAACGGAGATGATGATGAAACTAAAAAAGTATTCTTGGCCTTCATTGAGTTATTGGAGGACAAACGGCCAAGCAGTCTTTATTTCAGGGATCATGATATGGCCAGACATGCCTATTATTTTCTTGCTGGTGGAACGAAAAATAGAGAGAAGAAACAGGCCTATCTGAAAAATACGATAAAACATATGGCACTCATTGATCGAGTGGAGTCCATTGATACCGCCTGGCAAAAAAGCCTGGCAAGTACTTATTATGATATATCCCGCTCTGCATTGTATGGACATTTTTTTGCGGAAGCCGAACAAACGGCCCGCAGAGCGATAGCATTAGACCCAGCGGCCCATCAGTATATTACTCCTTTACCAGCGGCCCTACTTTTCCAAGGAAAATATATGGAAGCACAAGGCATTTACCTGAAATGGAAAGATCAGTTGCTTCCCTATGAAGAGGAAATCTTGCTAGGCTCCCTATTTCTGCGTGACCTGGAACAGATTGAAGGCACCGCAACTAGCCGTATGGACGTTGAGCGAGCCAAGACCTTATTGGTTCAATAGACTATTTGTAGTCCTGTCACTGCTAACCTAGCATTTGGAAGTCTTATCCAGGTGCTGTTGCCCTTTTTAGAGAAGTTTACCTTTCCCCATTTCATGGATACTCAAAACACTGAGGTTGAGCTTGCCCCAACTCCACATCGAAATGTGGTTGCCCTACCTCCCCAAAACCTTACCTTTAAATAGACAAACCATACCACCAATTCTCTCATAATGGCAAAACACCTTTCTCCTCCCTCACGCAAACTCTCCTGGCTGACCGGAATGTTGGTCTTCACTAATCATGTGTATGCGCGGGGTGGGTGGGTTGCTATAGGAGTCGGCAGCTTAATAATGTGGCTTTATTATACGCTTAGTAGACCGGCTGTAATTGATTTTTTGGGCATATCCCCCAATTTGC